>ERZ808240.2981-NODE-2981-length-17386-cov-36.178524_pt1 | contig 17386 bp, 15 predicted proteins | sample MGYA00521084_ERZ808240 | MGnify/ENA primary metagenome ERZ808240 (study PRJEB31516, sample SAMN03275571) | gut metagenome | biome: mammalia-associated habitat; material: feces | host: Papio cynocephalus | place: Kenya | collected 2012-08-06 ... | reverse complement strand
TGCAGATGCTATGAAGGCTCAGGGTATTGTCTGATCAGTAAGCGAAAGCTGAAAAGCATATAGGAAGAAAAGTCCTGGGAATGTATATTCCCGGGATTTTTCTTTTTGTGTAATAGGAAATTCCATTCATATTTTGGAACCTGCCCCCATATACATGATACAAACAAAAGCGGGGGCAGAGAATATGAAAACAGAGAATTCGGAATTTGATGTATACAAAGATATGCAGGCAAGAACAAACGGAGAGATCTACATTGGTGTGGTCGGACCGGTCAGAACCGGAAAATCCACCTTTATCAAACGATTTATGGATGTGTGTGTTCTGCCGCATATGACAGAGGAATACAGTAAAAAACAGGCGGTGGATGAACTGCCGCAGAGCGGAACCGGTAAGACGATCACCACGACAGAGCCGAAGTTTATCCCCAGTGAGGCAGCACAGATCACGATCGGCGATGTCACGGTAAAAACGAGACTGATCGACTGTGTCGGCTATATGGTAGATGGTGCGGTCGGTCATATGGAAGAAGACGCGGAGCGTATGGTAAAAACGCCGTGGTATGACTATGAGATTCCATTTACGCAGGCGGCGGAGCTTGGTACATATAAGGTCATCCATGATCATTCCACGATCGGGATCGTGATCACGACGGATGGCAGTTTTTCCGATATCCCGCCGGCTAATTATGAACCGGCACTGGAAAAGACACTGTTGCAGCTAGCAGAGCTCCGTAAGCCGTTTCTGGTACTGTTAAACAGTGAAAGACCGCTGGCGGAAGAAACAAAGCAGTATGCAGAGGCGTTGTCTTTAAAGTATCAGGTAACAGTCCTTCCGGTGAACTGCGCGCAACTGAAAAAAGAAGATATCGACCGGATCATGGAAAATATTCTGTTGGAATTTCCAATCAGTTCTATGGAGTTTTATATGCCGAAGTGGGTGGAAATGCTGCCTGCGGATCATCCGCTCAAGGAAAATGTGCTGCAGGAGATCCGTCAGTTTATGCCGGCTTATTCCTATATGCGGGATATTATGGCGCATCCGATCATGCTTTCCGACACTTATGTGAAGAAGACGAGGATGGACGGGATCAATCTGGCAGATGGCAGTGTCAAATGCTATCTGGATATTGATGAAAGCTATTATTACGAAATGCTGAGTGACCTGCTGGGACAGCCGGTGGAAAGCGAATATGAGCTTTTGGATTATCTGGAAGAATCTTCCAAAATGCAGAAGGAATATAAAAAGGTACTGCAGGCACTTGACCAGGTAAGACAGAAGGGATATGGTGTGGTAACACCGGAGCGCAGCGAAATTGAGCTGGAAGCGCCGGAGGTCATCCATCATGGCAGTAAATACGGGGTCAAGATCAAGGCAAAGAGTCCTTCTATCCATATGATCCGTGCCAATATCGAGACGGAAATTGCACCGATCGTCGGTACAAAGGAGCAGGCAGAGGATCTGATCGGGTATATCGGACAGAATGAAGCATCTGACGGTATCTGGGATACCAATATTTTCGGCAAAACAGTGGAACAGATGGTACAGGATGGTATCACAACCAAAATTGCCATGATCGGGGAAGAAAGCCAGCTGAAATTACAGGACAGCATGCAGAAGATCGTCAATGATACAAATGGCGGACTGGTTTGTATTATTATTTAGCACGTAACAGAAACTAAAAGGGTATGAAGGCGAGTGCCCCGCACTTGAATCATACCCTGTTTCTTGTTATAATCAGCGCATAGCAGTTAATATCTGCAACAGGAAAATAAGCAACATGAAAGACAGTCAGAATGAAGAAAAACAAATGTGAACATATAATCAGTAAGGTACAGCCGGGCTCCATAGCCGAAGAAATGGAGATCGAGCCGGGAGATGTACTGCTTTCCATTAATGACGAACCGATAGAAGATGTATTTGATTACCGCTATATGATCAAGGATGAATATGTGGTGGTACTGATCCGGAAGCCATACGGCGAGGAATGGGAGCTGGAAATAGAGAAAGACTATGATGATGATCTGGGGCTGGAATTTGAAAATGATCTGATGAGTGAGTACAAAAGCTGCAGCAATAAATGTCTGTTCTGTTTTATCGACCAGATGCCGCCGGGCATGCGTGAGACGTTGTATTTTAAGGATGATGATTCACGCCTTTCTTTCTTACAGGGCAATTATATCACGATGACAAATATGACGGAAAAGGACATTGACAGGATCATCAAGATGCAGCTTGCACCAATCAATATCTCCGTGCAGTCTACGGAACCGGAGCTGCGCTGTAAGCTGCTCCATAACCGGTTCGCGGGGGACAAGCTGAAATTTATCGATAAGCTGTATGAAGGACATGTGGAGATGAACGGACAGATCGTCTGCTGCAAGAACATCAATGACGGAGAACACCTGCGCCGCACGATTGAAGACCTGAGTAAATATCTGCCTTTTATGCGCAGCGTTTCCGCAGTTCCGGCGGGAATTACAAAGTACCGTGATGATCTGCCGAAGCTGGATCTGTATACTAAGGAGGAGGCAGGAGCTGTCATCGATCTGATCGAAAGCTATCAGCAGGGCTTTTATGAAAAATACGGACTGCATTTTATCCATGCCAGCGATGAATGGTATATTTTAGCGGAACGTGATTTCCCGGAGGAGGAACGTTACGACGGCTATATCCAGCTGGAAAACGGAGTTGGCATGATGCGCCTTTTGTGGACAGAGTTTGAAGAAGCACTGCACAGACAGATCGCGGAAGATGGTTATGAGCAGTTAAAGCAGTCTCTTTCGCAGACGATTACGATCGCAACGGGAAAGCTTGCAGCACCGATGCTTTCCAGAATTGCGGGGCAGACAATGGAAGCGTTTCCGGGGCTTCATATCTATGTGAAGCAGATCCGCAATGATTTCTTCGGGGAAACGATCACGGTTTCCGGGCTGATTACAGCACAGGATCTGATCATGCAGCTGAAGGAAGATAGGGAAAACGGAAGAGATCTGGGCAGTTATCTGCTGATCCCATCAAATATGCTCCGTATGGGGGAAGAGGTATTTTTGGATGATCTGACGCTCACAGATGTGGAGCAGGCGCTTTCCATGCATGTGATCGTAGCGGATACGGGAGGAGCGGATCTGCTGCGCGCCATGTTATTCCATGAAACGATGAAACGAAACAATGAAAACTATGTATATGTAAAGGCTTACGAAGAACAGGAGGAAGGTTATGAGGAATGAGGTGTCTGAAAAGCTGCAGAAATGTCTGCGCTCTGTCAGGGAAAAGACAGATTTTGTACCACAGGTAGCGATCGTACTCGGTTCCGGTCTGGGGGATTATGCAGATGGCATTCAGGTGGAAGCGGAGCTTGATTATAAGGAGATCGAAGGATTTCCGGTATCGACGGTTCCGGGACATGCAGGCAAATTTATCTTTGGATATGTCGGAGGCGTTCCGGTTGTCTGTATGAAAGGGCGTGTCCATTATTATGAAGGCTATCCGATCTCTGATGTTGTGCTGCCAACGCGTCTGATGCAGCTTTTGGGAGCAAAGATCCTGTTTCTGACCAATGCATCCGGCGGGATCAATCCGGCATTTCATGCAGGAGATCTGATGCTGATCACAGATCATATTGCGACCTTTGTACCGAATCCACTGATCGGACCGAATTTAGAGCCGGGCGTCAGATTCCCGGATATGAGCCATGTATATGATCAGGAGCTTTCCGACGTGATCCGCGGTGTGGCAAAAGAGCAGAAGATCCCACTGCAGGAGGGCGTATATATTCAGTTTACAGGCCCTTCCTATGAAACGCCTGCGGAGGTAAAGATGGCAGGCATTCTGGGTGCGGATGCGGTTGGTATGTCAACGGCTGTGGAAGCGATCGCCGCAGTCCACTTTGGGATGCGTGTATGTGGCATTTCCTGTGTCTGCAATCCGGCGGCAGGCATTTCCAAAGTACCGCTTTCCCATAAGGAAGTACAGGAAGCTGCAAATGAAGCAGCACCGAAATTCAAAAAACTGGTAACGGAGAGCGTTATAAGATTTGGTGAGGTGTAACATGTTAGAAACAGAAAAGATCAGATGGCTGATTGCCCAGGCATTGACCGCACGGACTTTCTCCTATTCGCCGTATTCGCATTTTCAGGTTGGCGCAGCCCTTCTGACAAAGGATGGACAGATCTACAGTGGCTGTAATATCGAGAATGCGGCATATGGGCCGAGCAACTGTGCGGAGCGTACAGCGATCTTTAAAGCAGTTAGCGAAGGGCAAATGGAATTTGCCGCGATCGCGATCACGGGCGGCAAAGAAGGAGAACATGACTACGCAACGCCCTGCGGTGTCTGCAGGCAGGTCATGATGGAATTCTGCGAGCCTGATTTTGAGATCATCGTGGCAAAAAGTGAGACAGAATACAAAGTATATACATTAAAGGAGCTTTTGCCGGAAGGATTCGGCAGAGCAAATTTACAATGACAGGGAAAGTGAGAAACAAAGAAGAATGAATATCAGATTTTATAATGCAAGGATCCTGACCATGGAAGAGCCTGTACAGGTAACAGAAGGACAGCTCTGGGTCAGCGGACAGAAAATCGTCTATGTCGGGCCGGATAAAGAAATCGAGAGCGTTTATGAAAAAAGCGGACTGCAGACGATCCTGTGGGACAGGGAGATCGACTGTGAGGGCAATCTTTTGATGCCCGGCTTTAAAGATGCCCATGCCCATTCCGCAATGGTACTGTTCCGTTCAATCGCGGATGATGAACCGCTGCAGGGCTGGCTGGAGAAACGGATTTTTCCGGTAGAAGCCAAAATGACAGGCGAAGATGTGTACGAGCTGACAAAAATGTCTGTGCTGGAATATCTGACCAGTGGTATTACAGCCGTGTTTGATATGTATCTGACACCGGAAACGATCATCAATGCGTATACAGAGTGTGGTATGCGTAATGTGCAGGTCAGCGGACTGAATATGTTCGGTCCTACGCCGGAGGTTATGGAAGAACGTTTCCTGAAGCTGAACGGTGTGAACAGCCTTTCTTCTTATATGCTGGGTATCCATGCGGAATATACCTGTCCGAAGGAACTGCTTTTGCAGGTCGCTGAGATCGTCAAAAGGCATAAGGCACCATTCTTTACCCATCTTGCCGAAACAAAGCGTGAGGTAGAAGAATGTAAGGAACGATATGGAATGACTCCGACACAGCTCTTAAATGATCTGGGACTGTTTGACTACGGCGGTGGTGGATATCACTGCGTTTATATGGATGATAAGGATATTGAGATCTTTAAGGAAAAGAAGCTGACTGCAGTGACAAATCCAGCTTCCAATCTGAAGCTGGCAAGCGGTATCGCACCAATCAGCCGCTTCTTAAAAGAGGGCATTCCGGTTGCAATCGGAACAGACGGTGCAGGTTCTAATAACTGTCTGGATATGTTCCGGGAAATGTTCCTTGTAACGGGACTTGCCAAATACCGTGATATGGATGCGGCAAGTACGGATGCCATTGAAGTTTTAAAAATGGCTACAGTCAACGGCGCAAAGGCAATGGGGCTGACAGGCAGCGATGTACTGGCTCCTGGGAAATATGCGGATCTGATCATGATCGATATGCACCAGCCGAATATGCAGCCAATCAACAACATTGCGAAAAATATCGTCTACAGCGGCAGTAAGCAGAATGTAAAAATGACGATGATCGACGGAAAGATCCTGTATGAGGACGGAAAGTTCTTTATCGGGGAGGATCCTGAAAAACTGTATGCAAAGGCTAACGAAATTGCAGACAGACTGAGACAGGAATAAATGGAGACACTATGGAATATCTGATACTCGCAGCTGCACTTCTGGTCTTATTTGTGATCTATCTGATCAGATGCAGTCTGGAAGAAAAGAAATTATGGCGTGATCTGAAAAAGAGTCTGACCGAAAAATACGGAAAGCCTTCCACCAAAAAGTATCAGGAGGGCAGGCTGAAAACGATCGCAGGGCATTTTCAGAATAAAAAGACGGAGGATGCGATCGATGCCATCACTTGGAACGATCTGGATCTGGACAAGGTCTTTCAAAGCATGGATTTTACCTTGTCTGCGGCAGGAGAAGAATCTCTTTATACGATATTGCGCTGCCCGGTCTTTGAAGAAGCTGCGCTTAAGGAGCGTGAAACGCTGATCCGGTATTTTATGCTGCATCCGGATGACAGGGTGACAATGCAGATGCTGTTTGCCAAAATCGGCAGAACAGGCAAATATTCTATTTATGACTATATCGCCTATCTGGATGATGTAGAGCAGGGCAGTAACCGGACGCATTATCTGATGCTGGGATTGATGGTGCTGGCAGTGATCCTTTGCTTTTTCAATCCGGGCTATGGACTTTTAGCCCTTTGTGTGCTGTTGTGTATCAATATGGTCACGTATTTTAAACAGAAAAAGGAAATTGATCCGTATATCACGACCTTTGCTTATTTTATCCGTATTTTAAAAGTGTCAGAGGAATTTTCCAAGCATCCGGTCGAGGTATTAAAGCCATGGATGGAGCAGATCGCTGCAGGATGGGCAAAGTTTAAAAAATTCCGCCGCTTTTCTTCTGTGCTGATGCAGCAGAACAGTATGTCGGGAAATCCCGTCGATGTCGTGATGGACTATCTGCGGATGGGACTGCATGTGAATCTGATCAAATTTAATACAATGCTGCGGGAAGCCAAAAAATATAAGCAGGATATGATCCGGATAATCGAAACAATGGGTTATATTGAGGCGATGATCTCGATCGGTGCGTACAGGAGCAGTCTGCCTGATTATACCCTTCCGGAATTTGGACAGAAGGGCTTATGTGCAGCTCATCTGTATCATCCGCTGATCAAAGATCCGGTTGCCAATTCCGTAACCCTGACAAAGGGCATGCTGCTGACCGGCTCCAATGCATCCGGTAAGTCTACCTTCTTAAAAACGGTGGCACTTTCCCAGATCCTGGCGCAGACGATTTATACAGTTCCGGCTGACAGTTATCAGACGGATTTCTATGCGGTTTATACCTCTATGGCACTGCGGGACGATCTGGCAACAAGCAGCAGCTATTTTATGGTTGAGATCAAATCCTTAAAGCGTATTATAGATGCGGGAAAAGAAAAGAAGCATCCGGTCATGTGCTTTGTAGATGAGGTGCTGCGCGGTACCAACACGGTAGAGAGGATCGCTGCATCGACAGAGATCTTAAAGAGTCTGACTGAGGATCATATATTCAGCTTTGCCGCCACACATGATATCGAGCTGACAAAGCTTTTGGAAGATGCATATGAGAATTATCATTTTGAGGAGCGGATCGAAAATAATGAGATCAGCTTCCCATATCAGCTCTGTCAGGGCAGGGCAAACAGCAGAAATGCGATCAGACTTCTGCAGATGCTCGGTTATGAAGAAAAGCTGATACAAAGAGCTGAAAAGCGGGCATCTGACTTTATAGAGCAGGGAGAATGGAGTAAATGAAAGTAACGATTTATACAGATGGTGCTGCACGCGGAAACCCGGACGGGCCGGGCGGATACGGAACAGTACTGCAGTACATCGACCAGAGCGGAACGCTGCATGAACGCGAATACAGCGCAGGCTATAAAAAGACGACCAATAACAGAATGGAGCTGATGGCAGCCATTATCGGACTGGAGGCGTTGAACCGCCCCTGTGAGGTGGATCTGTATTCCGATTCCCAGTATCTGGTAAAGGCATTTAACGATCACTGGATCGACGGCTGGCTGAAAAACAACTGGAAAAATTCCCAGAAAAAAGCGGTGAAAAATGTGGATCTGTGGAAGCGGCTTCTGGCTGCCAAGGCGCAGCATCAGGTACATTTTATCTGGGTCAAGGGACATGCGGGACATCCGGAAAACGAACGCTGTGATAAGCTGGCAACAACTGCAGCGGACGGCACAAACTTACTTGACGATGTTTATGAATAAGTGGTAAGATATGACCATAGACTGGCACTCATGGGAGGTAGTTATTTTGAATAATCTGATCTTGTTTTTAAATTCGTTTTTTTCTTATATTGTATTGATGGCAATCATTGTATGTGTAGCTGCGGCGGGCATGTTCGTAGGAATCAAATGCTGGAAGACAAAAGATGCCAAAGAAGAAACGCAGGAGGCTGCGGAGGAAAAAACAGATACGGCAGAGGTTTAAATGAGAGAGGTGCTCTTTACAGAGCACCTTATTTTGTAGCGAGGAAGGAAATCAAGCGACGCTGAAAGCGGCATTTGATTTCACCCGAGCGTACAACGAAAAATTCAGAAGTGCATGAATATGCACGACTGACGACGGAGTCGGCAGGAATTTTGAGTATGAAGAGGAAGGAAATCAAGCGACGCTGAAAGAGGTAACTATGCGACAGAAAAAATATGACATCCTGCTGTGGGATGTGGACGGTACTTTATTAAATTTTCTGGCTTCCGAGCGGAAAGCCTTATTTCAGGCATTTGCAGCCTATGATATCACGATCGACGAGGAAATCTACCAGACCTATTCCGAGATCAATCAGGCACTCTGGAAAAAACTGGAAAAGGGAGAAGTGACCAGGCTTGAGGTACTGCGCAACCGTTTTATCCAGTTGTTTGCACTGTTTGCACCGGGAGAACGGTTTGCGGATAAGGGAATCGCCTGTGAAATGCTTGCAGGCATCAATATAGAGGACTTCCGGGCAAAATACCAGCATGGACTGGGCAGTGTCTACTTTTATCAGGAGGATTCCCTGACGCTTTGCCGGAAACTGAAAGAAGAAGGCTTTGTGCAGTATATTATTACAAACGGCGTGACGTGGACACAGAAGAACAAGCTGAAGCTGGCAGGCTTTGACAAGGTCATGCGGCAGATCTTTATTTCGGAAGAGATCGGCTATAATAAGCCGGATATCCGCTTTTTTGACAGTTGTATGGAAAAGATCCGGGCAGAGGGAATGGATGCACCGAAAGACAGGATCCTTGTGATCGGTGATTCCATGACATCGGATATGCAGCTTGCCAAAAATGCAGGCGTGGACTGCTGCCTGTATGATCCGGAAAAAACGGAACGAAAAGCAGGTGCAAGTACCTATGTGATAGACCATCTTTCTGAGCTGGAGGCAGTTATATGGCAAAAGGAAACGGACAGAGATTAAAAGCACTTTATATATTGAAGATCCTGCAGGAAAATTCGGATGAAAAGCATCTGCTGAAGACACAGCAGATCATAGACAGGCTGGAAGGCTACGGAATTCCGGCAGAGCGGAAAAGTGTATATGCGGATATCAGTGCGCTGAAAGAGCTTGGTTATGAGATCGTCTGCGTCCGGGCAAGAGCAAATGGTGGTTATTATCTGAAAAACCGCAGCTTTGAATTGCCGGAGCTGAAGCTTTTGACAGATGCAGTGCAGGCTTCCCGGCTGATCACGGTAAAAAAATCCAGAGAGCTGATCGGAAAGCTGGAAACGCTGGCAAGCCCATTTGAGGCGAAGCAGCTCAACAGACAGGTTTATGTGTCAGACCGGAATAAAACAGATAATGAAACAATCTATGAGACAATCGATCGACTGCATGAGTCAATGCAGAAAAACAGACAGGTCAGATTCCAGTATCTGGAATGGACGGCAGATGGCAAAAAGAAATGCAGACATGGTGGAGCATTTTATGAAGTCAGTCCGTATTTTCTGATCTGGCGGGATGAAAACTATTATCTGGTCGCTTATGATGCGAAGGCGCAGATCATGAAGCATTACCGCGTGGATAAAATACAGGCATTATCTGTTACAGTGCAGGACAGGGAAGGAACAGAGGTGGCAGCCAAGGTCAATCCTGCTGTGTATACAGAGGAGAAGTTTGGCATGTTTGCGGGAAAAGAGGAAATCGTAACGCTGCGTTATGACCAGTCGATCGCAGGCGTCCTTTTTGACCGGTTCGGTCAGGATGTCAGCGTCAGAAAGCTGGCGGACGGCAGCTATACCATGCGTGTCCGTCTGTCACTGTCCCAGCAGTTTTATGGCTGGCTGACAGGACTGGGAGCAGAGGTAGAGATCGTTGCACCTGCCTATGTAAGAGATGAATACAAAGCCTATATACAGGGTATTCTGCATGTATATCAGGAAAAGGAAAGAAGCAAATAGTGCGGCTAGCAGAAACCATTCGATCTGACAAGTGGTAATCCTGCTAAAATAATGTCTTTAATTTTGTGCATTATTATTGGCATGGATTCGTTGACAGGCAGAGTGGTTTCTTTTATACTTAGTAACTGTACACCACAAGATATAGTTTGAAACGGCGTACAGAAATGCTATATTATGTAGATGGACGGCCAAAGCTGGCCGCTTGTTTTTTAAAGAGAGGTTGAGTTTTATAATGACAAACGAGGTAATGGAACAGAGTAAAGATGAGGTTGATTATGGGAAGCTTTATCATCCGCAGAAGGATGTAAAGGTCATCAAAAAAGATGGCAGTCTGGAAAGATTTAATGTCCAGAAGGTCATCGATGCAGTTGGAAAGTCTGCTTATCGTGCCCTGACAAAGTTTACAGAGGATGAGAAGAAGCACATCTGCCAGTATGTAGTCAATAAGGTGGATGAGCTTGAGACAGACGAGATCCCGATCCCGATCATGCACAATATCGTGGAAAGTGCACTGGAGGATGTGAAGCCAATCGTCGCTAAATCTTACCGCGATTACCGTAATTATAAGCAGGATTTTGTTAAGATGATGGATGATGTATATAAAAAGAGCCAGTCCATCATGTATGTGGGAGATAAAGAAAATGCCAATACGGACTCCGCACTGGTATCCACAAAGAGAAGCCTGATCTTTAACCAGTTCAACAAAGAGCTGTATCAGAAGTTTTTCATGACAACAGAAGAGATCCAGGCATGTCGTGACGGTTATATTTATGTACATGATATGTCCGCAAGGCGTGATACGATGAACTGCTGTCTGTTTGATGTGGCAAGTGTCTTAAAGGGCGGCTTTGAGATGGGTAATATCTGGTACAATGAGCCTAAGACACTGGATGTGGCATTTGATGTCATCGGTGATATCGTGCTTTCCGCAGCTTCCCAGCAGTACGGCGGTTTTACTGTACCTGAGGTAGATAAGATCTTAGAGCCGTATGCGGAAAAATCTTATCAGAGAGACATTGATAAATATGTACGTCTCGGCATTGACCGGGAAACAGCAGAGTCAGAAGCCTACGCAGATGTTGTGCGTGAATTTGAACAGGGCTTCCAGGGCTGGGAGTATAAGTTTAATACCGTAGCATCAAGCCGTGGTGATTATCCGTTCATTACGGTAACAGCAGGTATCGGAACAGGCAGATTTGCAAAGCTTGCAACGATCTCTCTTTTGAATGTCAGAAGACGTGGACAGGGCAAGAAGGAATGTAAGAAACCGGTATTATTCCCGAAGATCGTATTTTTATATGATGAAAACCTGCATGGACCGGGCAAGCCGCTGGAAGATGTTTTCGAAGCGGGTGTGAAATGCTCTGCCAAGACAATGTATCCGGACTGGCTGTCTCTGACAGGCAAAGGCTATATTGCAAGCATGTACAAGCAGTATGGCAAGGTCATTTCCCCGATGGGCTGTCGTGCGTTCCTTTCTCCATGGTATGAAAGAGGCGGTATGTATCCGGCAGACGACCAGGATGAGCCTATATTTGTTGGCCGTTTTAACATTGGTGCGGTTTCCCTGCATTTACCGATGATCCTTGCAAAATCCAGACAGGAAAACAAAGACTTCTATGAAGTACTGGATTATTACCTGAATCTGATCCGTAACCTGCATATCAGAACATATGCTTATCTGGGAGAGATGCGTGCATCCACCAATCCGCTTGCCTATTGTGAGGGCGGCTTTTTAGGAGGACATCTGCAGCTGCATGATAAGATCAAACCAATCTTAAAGAGTGCAACCGCATCCTTCGGTATTACGGCATTTAACGAGCTGCAGGAGCTGTATAACGGCAAGTCTCTTGTGGAAGACGGTGAATTTGCACTGGAAGTACTGGAGCATATCAATGACAAGGTAAATGAGTTCAAAAAGGAAGATGGCAATCTGTATGCGATCTACGGAACACCGGCAGAAAACCTCTGCGGTCTGCAGGTAAAACAGTTCCGCGCCAAATATGGTATTGTGGAAGGCGTTTCCGACAGGGAATATGTATCCAACAGCTTCCACTGCCATGTAACGGAAAATATCACACCGATCGAAAAGCAGGATAAAGAATATCGTTTCTGGGAGCTTTGCAACGGTGGTAAGATCCAGTATGTCAAATATCCGATCGACTACAATCTGGAAGCGATCAAATCGCTGATCCACCGTGCGATGGATATGGGCTTTTATGAAGGAGTCAATATGTCACTTGCTTACTGTGATGACTGTGGACATCAGGAACTGGAAATGGACGTATGCCCGAAATGCGGCAGTCGGAATCTGACAAAGATCGATCGTATGAACGGTTACCTGGCATATTCCCGTGTACATGGAGATACCAGATTATCTGATGCAAAAATGGCAGAGATCGCAGAAAGGAAGAGCATGTAATGAGATATCATAATATTACCAAGGATGATATGCTGAATGGCGATGGTCTGCGTGTTGTATTATGGGTGGCAGGCTGCAGCCATTGCTGCAAAGGCTGTCAGAATCCGCTGACCTGGGATCCGAACGGCGGACTGGAATTTGATGATGCTGCAAAGGAAGAGATCTTTGACCAGCTTTCCAAGCCGTATATTTCAGGAATCACATTTTCAGGCGGAGATCCGCTGCATTCGGCAAACCGTGTAGGAGTCCGTGCACTGATGGCAGAGATCCATGAGAAGTTCCCGGATAAGACGATCTGGCTTTACACCGGTGATGTCTGGGAAAATGTGATGCATGATCCGGTCATGAAATATGTCAATGTGCTGGTAGACGGCGAATATGTGGAAGAACTGCGCGATACCAAGCTTCTCTGGAAGGGAAGCAGCAACCAGCGTGTGATCGATGTGCAGAAATCCCTCCAGCAGACAGACCACAAAACCCCGGTTTTGCACTGCGGGAATTATGCATGATGTATGATACATAAAATACAATTTTGTGCACAAATAGATTAAATGAAAAATAAATAAAAACATACGAAGATAATAAAAACAGGATCCATCTATAATAAGCAATCGATAGTGTAGCCGACCGAGATTTGTCGTTCCCTTTACCGGAGCGAGCGATCACGGAGCACTTATGTGACGGGAGCCCGGTAAAATGGGAACGAGATAAATCGCAGGGTAGGCAAACGTGATTGCGTTTATAGATGGATCCTGTTTTCTATCTATTATTTTTATTCAAACACAGCTCATCCGCTGTGCATAAATTCCTTTTTATAAGTGAAAAATATTATCAGTTCAAACCCCTTGACGAAACGTAAATCATTCTATATCATTTTAGTAGGTTAGGAACAACTAACCAATAGAAAAGGAGGCTGTGATTTGAGTCGGGAAACCTGGAAAATTCTGAAGCAGATGTCGATGGAAGCCAGTACGAATCAGGTAGAAGTGGAACTTGCAATGCAATGTGCACCACTGATCACCGGAATGAAGATCTCCAATCTGTTCAGTATCGGACTGGATGATTACAAAGCAATGTATGACATTTTGGAAAACAGTGGCATATCCGTTTATCAGATGGGACTTCTGGATGGCAGAGTACTTTTTCTGTTATATCAGGAAAAACAGCTTGTAAGCTATCTGCATCAGAAAGAAGTGGCAGAGCTTCTTACCAGATTTGGTTATGACCATGTGGCACCGGACTGTATTTTAGATACCTGTCGCAGACGCTATCAGAAATACATGCTGGAGAAGAAGGATTTTCCACATGAACTGGGACTGATCCTCGGATATCCGCCGGAAGACGTAGAAGGATTTGTGTCACAGCAGGGAAAAAACAGCTTATATACAGGCTACTGGAAGGTTTACAAGGATCCGGAAGCAAAGAAAGCGTTGTTTGACCGATTTGAATATGCAAAAGAAAGCCTCATTCATCTTTTATCCTGCGGTATTGGGATGAAAGAGATCATAAGTGCTTGTAGTTAATCTAAAATTTGACAGGGCTTGACCCGGAAAGGAAATAAAATGAATAAGATTTACGTAGTATTCTGGACACAGAGCGGTAACACACAGGCAATGGCACAGGCAGTCGCAGAAGGTATCACAGCAGCAGGCAAGACACCGGAGCTTGTATTTGTCAGTGAGATCTCTGCGGATGCATTAAAAGATGAAGCTGCATTTGCACTCGGCTGTCCTGCAATGGGTGCAGAAGTACTGGAAGAAAGTGAAATGGAGCCGTTTGTAATGGCTGTTGAAACATTTGCAAAAGGTAAAAAGATTGCATTATTTGGATCCTATGGCTGGGGAGACGGACAGTGGATGCGTGACTGGACAGAACGTATGCAGATGGCCGGCGCCGAGATCGTAGGCGGGGAAGGACTGATCTGTAATGAAACACCGGACGAAGAAGCTTTGGAAGAGTGTAGAGAACTTGGTAAGCAGCTCGCCTCTTAGAGAAAGGATATCCTATAAATTAGCCTTATTATTAGTAGGCAGTTTGTATATTATTATATCGGTTAGAATTAACTAACATAGAATAAATCATGTGGAACCCTCAGTTTGTATCACTGCTGGACTTGTCATGTATCACAGATGCATGGCATTACGTACAAAACCGGAAGCGCCACCGGCTTCCGGGAGGAATTCCGCAGTCCTTAAAGGAGGAAAAAGAAGTGAAAAATTTAAGTATTGAGAAAGTAATCGGAAGAGAAATTCTGGATTCCAGAGGAAATCCTACCGTAGAAGCTGAAATCCATCTGGCTGATGGCACAGTTGCAAGAGGGACAGCTCCATCCGGTGCATCTACGGGAGAATTTGAAGCGCTGGAGCTTCGCGATGGCGATAAGAGCAGATATCTTGGAAAAGGTGTTACAAAAGCTGTCAACAATATAAATACAACGATCAATGATGTGCTGCATGGCATGGATGCATCCGATATTTATGCAGTGGATGCGGCTATGATCAAGGCTGATGGCACAAAGGGTAAGACAAACCTTGGCGCAAACGCAATTCTGGCAGTATCCATTGCATCTGCAAGAGCTGCAGCAACAGCATTGGAACTTCCGCTTTACAAGTTTTTAGGCGGTATTTCCGGAAACAGACTCCCTGTTCCGATGATGAATATTGTAAACGGCGGATGCCATGCATTATCTTCAGGTCTGGATGTACAGGAATTCATGATCATGCCTGTTGGCGCACCGTCCTTTAAAGAAGCCTTACGCTGGTGTGCAGAAGTATTCCATGCACTTGCTTCTATTTTAAAGGAACGCGGACTGGCTACTTCTGTAGGGGACGAAGGCGGTTTTGCACCGGCTCTGAAATCCGATGAGGAAGCGATTGAAACAATTCTGGAGGCTGTAAAGAAAGCGGGCTATGAACCGGGTAAAGACTTTAAGATCGCTATGGATGCTGCATCTTCTGAGTGGAAGAGCGAAAAAGGAAAAGGATATTACAAGCTGCCAAAGGCAGGCAGCGAATATACAGCAGATGAACTGATCGAGCACTGGGCAGGTCTTTGCGAAAAATATCCGATCATTTCCATCGAAGACGGTCTGGATGAAGAAGACTGGGAAGGCTGGCAGAAACTGACAAAACGTCTTGGCGACAAGGTACAGCTTGTTGGCGATGATTTATTTGTAACCAATACAGAAAGACTGGCAAAGGGTATTGAACTGGGAGCAGGTAATGCGATCCTGATCAAACTCAACCAGATTGGTTCTGTATCAGAAACACTGGAAGCGATCAAGATGGCACACAAAGCAGGTTATACAGCAATCAGCTCTCACAGAAGTGGCGAGACTGCAGATACGACCATTGCCGATCTTGCGGTTGCACTGAATACCTGCCAGATCAAGACAGGTGCACCATCCAGATCTGAGCGTGTTGCAAAATACAACCAGCTTCTGCGTATTGAAGAACAGCTCGGGGAAAGTGCCGTATATCCGGGCATGAAAGCCTTCAACGTAAAGAACTAAGCTACCACATATTTTTTCATACTTCATTTTATTTAAAAGCCTCAGCCGGTTACGATCTCCTTCGGAGATGGCGGAGGCATAGAACAGCCCTGTGCATGTGGGGCTGTTCTTTTATTTGGTATAAATCTGCTTCAGATAATCAATTCTTGCGGTCATATTGTCCATCATCAGATCCAGAATGGTTAAAGCAGTCATGGCTTCGACCACAACAACGGCTCTTGGCATGATGACCGGATCGTGACGCCCTTTGATCTGAATGTCAATTTCTTCCCCCGCTTTGTTGACCGTGTGCTGCGATTGGAAGATAGATGGTGTCGGTTTTACATAGGCACGGAGCAGGATCTGGCTGCCATCGGAAATACCGCCCAAAATACCGCCGCTGTGATTCGTTTCTTTTGCAATTCTGCCATCTTTTATGCAGAAGCTGTCATTATTTTCACTGCCATGCATATGAGCGACATTTATGCCGTCACCGATCTCAAATGCCTTGACAGCACCGATCGACATCACGGCTTTGGCAAGAGAGGCATCCAGCTTGTCAAATACAGGTTCTCCGATCCCGGCGGGAACACCGTCTATCCGACATTCGATCACACCACCGCAGGAATCCTTCTGCTCCATACAATTTGCAAGGTAGGCTTCCGCTTCATCAGAAGCCTTTCGATCAGGCATGGCGGTAGGGGTCGCTAAAATAGCTTCCCGGTCAAAATGTTCCATGGAAGCTTCGACAGGTCCGATCGCTTTTGTGTAAGCACAGACCGTAATACCAAGCTCCTGCAATAATTTACAGGCAATCGCGCCTGCTGCCACACGACCGATCGTTTCACGCCCGGAGGAACGACCGCCACCGCGGTAGTCGCGGAAACCGTATTTAGCATCAAAGGTAAAATCCGCATGCCCCGGTCTGTAATAAGAGGCGATCTCGGAATAATCGGAAGACCGCTGGGACGTATTTCTGACCAGAAGTGCGATCGGCGTTCCGGTTGTTTTTCCTTCAAATACACCGGACAGGATCTCCACTGCATCCGCCTCCTTGCGTGGGGTGGCAAATTTGGACTGACCGGGTTTGCGACGGTTTAAATAAAGCTGTATATCCTCTGCACAAAGAGAAAGCCCTGCGGGACAACCGTCGATCACAACGCCGAGCCCTTCTCCATGCGATTCTCCGAATGTTTCTATTCTGAAATGTGTTCCAAATATTGAACCAGCCATAATAAGTATCCTTTCTGCTTTTGTTCGTATCATCTATCTTTCCATTATATCGAAGTTTCTTTTTAATGACAATGAAAAAAATAAATGCTATAATTGAAGCAATTTGTAAAAGGAGGAATT
>ERZ808240.2980-NODE-2980-length-17390-cov-35.825555_pt1 | contig 17390 bp, 17 predicted proteins | sample MGYA00521084_ERZ808240 | MGnify/ENA primary metagenome ERZ808240 (study PRJEB31516, sample SAMN03275571) | gut metagenome | biome: mammalia-associated habitat; material: feces | host: Papio cynocephalus | place: Kenya | collected 2012-08-06 ... | reverse complement strand
GATTCCCGAACGCTCCGCGCCGGCAGGCACTCGGGAATGACAACAAAAACAACAGTAACTACAACGACAGATTCCATAACCCTGCAGGCCGCCAAACCTTACGGAATGACGTCTGATTGGGGCTGCCGCACGGTTAATCATTTTTGCACAGCCGTCGGTTTTACTTTAATTGAACTATTAGTCGTCGTACTCATTATTGGCATATTGGCGGCGGTGGCGGTGCCGCAATATCAGGTGGCGGTGGATAAGGCCAAATTTGCATCCAATATGCCGCTGTTGGATGCGGTGGAAAAGGCCCAAGAAGCATATTACTTGGCAAACGGGCAGTACGCGGATACCTTTGACCAGTTGGATGTGGAAATACCGAAGACCTATGCGTATAAAAGGCCCGAGAGTTGGGGCGGCGATTGCTGGGCGACCGGGGAAAATTGGGTCTCGCCGTATATTTGCACCAGCCAATGCTATTCTTTTATTTCTCCTTGGCAGCCATATGATGTCCACTATTTCCGTACACATAACCATTCCAGTTCTTATAACAGGGTATGCGTGGATGCCAAAAGAGCCTGTCTTATTGGAAATGAACGGTCAAATTCTACTCCCGCCCGTTGGCGTCGGTTGTGTAACGCATTAGGCACGGAAACTTCCCAGCGTTATGCCGGGGGAAGCGTTGTTAATTCTCCCACTTGGGATTTACGATAATTTTTTGTCTAAAATGAGCCTAGTCTCACGGTTTTTGCCTTGCGCTAAGTTCCCTGTCTTGTGCAAATATTTGTACAATAAAGTTACATATGAACTTACCGCAAGAATTTACCCAATATACCGCTAATGTGTTCGGCCCACAGCGTTGGGAGCGCTTCGTGCAGGCGTTTGAGCAGAAAGCGGCGGTAAGTGTGCGCCTTAACCCGTGGAAGACCTTAAAAAACCCTTTTTCGCAGGCCGAGCCTGTGCCGTGGTGCCAAGGGGGATTTTGGTTAAACGAGCGCCCGGCCTTCACGCGCGACCCGCTCTTTCACGCCGGCGTGTATTATGTGCAGGAGGCGGGTTCTCTCTTCTTGGATTTCGTTCTGCGCCATTGGGTAAAGGAGCCTGTCAGCGCGCTTGATTTGTGCGCCGCGCCGGGAGGAAAATCTACCCTGATGCGTGCTGCCCTGCCCAAGGGTTCCGTGCTGGTCAGCAACGAGATTGAGCGCCGCCGCGCCAATATCCTTTTGGAAAATATCCTCAAACAAGGCCACCCGGACACCTTGGTTACGCACAACGCGCCCAAGGATTTTGCGAAAACGGACCTAATTTTTGATGTGATTTTGGCGGACGTGCCGTGTTCGGGCGAGGGGCTTTTTCGTCGTGATGAGGGTGCCATAAAAGAGTGGAGCCCGCAAAATGTGCATTTTTGCGCCGAACGCCAACGGCAAATTTTGCGCGATATTTGGCCTTGCCTCAAAGACGGCGGGCTGCTGATTTACAGCACGTGCACCTTTAACACGCACGAAAACGAGGAAAACGTCCGCTGGCTGGCGGACGAATTGGGGGCGGAAATTTTATCCGTTCCCGTGCATCCCGAGTGGCAGATTACGGGCAGCCTGCTGGACGGGTGGGAACAGCCCGTGTACCGCTTTATCCCGGGCACAACCCGCAGCGAAGGGCTCTTTATGGCGGTCCTTCGCAAAACGGGCGGAAATCGGACTTTTGCAACTTTGCCCGCTTCTCTGCGCACGCAAGTTAAAAAATATCCGCTTTTGCACTTGCTTTCCGACGGTCAGCCCAAGCCCGAAACCAAAGGCCGGGAGCAAATCCCGTCTATTGCGCAGGCGCTGTCGCTTGCCACTAAGGAAACGGATTTTCCCCGGGCGGAACTGCCGTTGGACGCGGCCTTGCGTTACCTGCACCGGGAAGCCCTCATTTTGCCAGCGGGCACGCCACGCGGCTTTGTTCTGGTAATGTATCAGGGGCACCCGCTCGGCTTTGTAAAAAACTTGGGCGACCGCGCCAATAATCTCTACCCCAAACCCTGGGCCATCCGCAGTTTGTAAGGCTTAATCCCTTTTGAATAAATCGCGCGTATAGATTTTGTCTTGCACGTCGTCTAAGGCGCTTTCGTAACGGTTGGCAATAATCAGCGAGGAACGGCGTTTAAAGTCGGTCAAATTGTTTACCACCTCGCACCCGTGGAAGGACGAGCCGTTTTCCAAGGACGGTTCGTAAATAATCAGAGCCACTTTTTTGGCTTGCAAGCGCTTTATGATACCCTGTATGGCACTCTGCCTAAAATTATCACTCCCCGATTTCATCGTCAAACGATATACGCCGACAACTGTGTTTGGTGTAACGCTTGCTTGTTGAAGGATGCGCCCGGCGATAAAATCTTTATGGGTACGGTTGGCCGCTACAAGGGCGGAAATGATATTTTGCGGTATGCCTTGGTAGTTCACCAGCAGTTGCTTGGAATCTTTGGGCAGGCAATAGCCGCCATAGCCGAAAGACGGGTTATTATAGGCGCTGCCGATCCGCGGGTCCAGGCAGACGGCCTCAATAATTTGCCGGCTATTGAGCCCCTAGAGTTCGGCATAGGTGTCCAATTCGTTGAAATAACCCACGCGCAGGGCCAAATAGGTGTTTGAAAATAGTTTCACAGCTTCGGCTTCCGTGTAGCCCATAATTAAAGTTTTGATATTGGGTTTTAGGGCGCTTTGTTTGAGTAAATCAGCAAATACTTCCGCTTGTTTGGTTAAAAATTCGTCCGTGAGGTCCGTTCCTACCACAATGCGGGAAGGGTATAAGTTGTCGTACAGGGCTTGGCCTTCGCGCAAAAATTCCGGGCTGAATAAAATATTTTTTAGTCCCATTTTTTTGCGGATTTGGTGCGTATAACCCAGCGGAACGGTGGATTTGATAACTACCGTAGCGGTGGGCGTATATTTTTTGACCAATTGGATTATACATCCTCCACCGCGGAAGTATTAAAATAGTTTTGCTGCGGGTCGTAATTGGTGGGCGTGGCGATAATGACGAAATCCGCGTTTGTATAGGCGGTTTGCGGGTCCAAGGTAGCGGATAAATGAAGCGGTTTTGAGCCCAAAAATTCTTCTATTTTCTTATCTGCAATGGGGGACTTTTTATGATTAATTAAATCCACCTTTTGGGGCATAATATCTATGGCCGCCACTTCGTGGCGTTGTGCGAGCAGTGTAGCGAGCGAAAGCCCCACATATCCCATCCCAGCAACCGCAATCTTCATATTTTACTCTACCTCAAAAATTATTTAAAACAACTTATAAACAAATATTACTAATTAAGATGTTTTTTTGTTGCAAAATTTTTAACAACGCTGTCTATTTCACAAACATCTCTATTAGTAAGCGGAGCGTTTAATGTCCCTGCGCATTGGTGGCATAAATAAATGATTTTTAGGTATTTTTTCTCCAATAGCGGAGGAAGAAAATCCGCTGGGTGTGTGGTCTGATGTTGTTGGCAGAAAAAAGTATAGAGCCTTTTTTGTCCCTTTGCACTATTGCAACTTTTGCAAGACCATATTAAGTTGTGAATTCCTTGTATATGGTCTCAATGGGGACAGCGGTCATTTACGAACAATGTTTTTGGGATAATATGCTCTTGGGACAAGTTTTCCGTACTGCCGCAATAAATACACTTCTTATCACTATTAACCAGTTGCCAATCTTCCCGCAAAATATCGGACCACTTTTTTTCATTATCTCTTAATTGACGAAATGTCTTTTTTATAAACCCATAAGAGGCTTTTTTTGCTTGAACGCCATTTTGATATTTTAATGCGGATTTGGCAATTATTTTAGCGTACTGATATAGAATAAAATCTCGTATTGTTTGTACTTCGTTATCGGGCATAATCGGCTCCTATATCTATTCAAATTGCTTTTAAGTATTACATAATTATTTTTATTATATCATTAAGCAATACTTGTTTTGGAGAGAAAATAAGAGTGTTACTAGGAAAAAGTATAAAACAAAAAAGCCGCTTCGTTAAAAGCGACTTTCTAAATGGTCGACCATAGTTTCGCATAATAGAACCGAACTACGCTTGGCTGTAGCGGACGAATTAGCTATGTGGTTGGCTGTATTGGAGGATTTGGATGATAAGTATCGCGAGAATCCAAACCCCTATTATCCGTTTTCAGGAATTGATTAAGGAATAGCGTGCTAGTTTTCGCCACTTTGTATTCATAAGACGTATTTTATGCTTTTGGAGATTTGCCCGTCAGGTGGCTATTGCTTGCGGGGATACGTGCTTGAAGTTCTAGAAAGGCAGGGGAATTTAGGTATAATATAAATATGAAGACCCTGTTTATTTTAGCCGGAGCAAACGGAAGCGGTAAGAGTACGATTGCAGGGGAATTGCTGCCGGAAGAGAACCTTGTCTATGTTAATGCTGATGACATTGCCCGTGAACTCTGCCCAGACGATATGCAGTCGGTGCGTATCCAAGCGGGTAAAGAGCTACATTCCCGGATTGATAAGTTGTTTTGTAAGGGGGAATCCTTTGCTTTGGAGAGTACCTTGTCCGGGATAGGGCATATTAAAATAATAGAAACAGCACATACACTAGGTTATAAGGTCGTTCTAATTTACGTATTTGTAGATAAGGCAGAAGATTGTATTGGGCGCATCCAAATGCGTGTAAAGAACGGTGGGCATCCTGTACCTAAAGAGGATGTGATCCGTCGGTTTGAGCGCAGCAAACGGAACTTTTGGAAATTGTATAAAGACAAGGTGGATTTTTGGGCTTTGTATTATAATGGCGGGGAAAACATTATTCCCGTGGCTGACCAAGAGAAAGATCATCCTATTGAAATCTTAACCGAAAACCTTTATGCTATGTTTATGAGGGATTTATGACAGATTTAACAGCTAAATTAACCCGTATTGCGAATCGTGCCGTACGGAAGGCACAAGAAACTAACCGCAAGAAGGGAATACCTAACCTCTATATTATTAACGGCAAGCAAGTATGGCAGTTGCCGGATGGATCCTTTACGAATAAGAATCCTTTCTAACTAGAATACTATCACTTACCTTAAACCCCATGCGTAACAGTATGGGGTTTGTTTAATTAGTAAACTACAATTCAGTAGAAAAGTCCTATGTTTTTATGCCGCATCTAGGCTCCCGTGGGTATCCATAGGTTCTTTGGGCTTATTTTTTGTTGTATCGGTTTGGTTTAATTTTATAAAGTATAATAAAGGACAGGATTGATATGAAAGGATTAGCATTGGAAGAAGAACTGAAAAAGTTAGTTTTTGCAGAGGATCACACCGGTTTTGTCTACGATCTGATGCAGCTATATGGTATTTCTAAAGCTACGATTGCACGTCTAAAGAAAGGTTCTTTGAACCTAGCTAAAGCGGATAATCAGGTTATCTGTAAACGCAAGGTGCTCTTTGAGCATGTGCAAGATGGAACAAACCTGCTAGCCCGTATTGATGCCCTAGCTCAAGAGCCTGCTGCAATTACCCATAAACCCCGTTTTATTATCGTTACTGACTATAATAATCTACTTGCGAAAGATACCAAAACACGTGATACACTGGACACTCCTTTTAATGAATTGTGGAAGCACTCAGAGTTCTTTTTGCCGTGGGCCGGAAAGGAACGGTACTCAGCTCCAGTAGAAAATATGGCCGATGTTAAAGCTGCTGAGAAGATGGCCAAGATTTACGATGAGATCTACCACCACAACAAGGACTTTGCCGAAAACCAAAACCATGCTCTGAACGTCTTCCTAACACGCCTTTTGTTTTGCTTCTTTGCAGAGGATACGGGAATCTTCCCGCAGCAGAACCAGTTTTCAAAAGCATTGGTAGAACATACGGCAGAAGATGGATCTGATCTGCAGGATTTCTTTGAGCTGCTGTTTGAAGCAATGGATGTCAAAGAACAAAAGGACAACGCCAAATATCCTTCGTACATTGCTGATTTTCCGTATGTGAACGGTTCTTTATTTACTGATAAGTTTCCATTGCCTAAGTTTACTGCCAAAGTACGGCAGCTGATGATTGAATGCGGTACGCAAAACTGGCGTGAAATCAACCCGGACATTTTCGGATCCATGTTTCAAGCTGTTAAGATTGCCGAGGTTCGTGCCGGGCTGGGGCAGCACTACACTTCCGTACCTAACATCATGAAGGTTATCAACCCGCTGTTTATGGATGAATTGCGGGAGGAGTTTGAAAAGGCATACGATAGTGTTCCTCGCCTTAAAAAACTGCAGAAACGCCTCTCCATGATCCGGATCTTTGATCCTGCTTGCGGATCCGGAAACTTCTTGATTATTGCTTATAAGCAGCTGCGCTTACTGGAATTGGACATTCTTAAACGTTTAGATCAGCTGGATCAACCGCACCTTCGGTTATCTTTTGTGGTTTTAACACAGTTTTACGGTATTGAAATTGACGACTTTGCTTGTGAAATTGCCCGCCTCTCTTTGTGGCTAGCAGAGCACCAAGTGAACTGTAAGTTTGCGGAAGAATTGGGAATAACAAGAGCTACCTTACCTTTATGCGAAACGGGACATATTGTGTGTGGAAATGCTTTGCGTATGGATTGGGAAGATGTGTGCCCGAAATATAAGGAGAACCCGACCGCAGAAATAATTTTTGAACAGGCACTTGTTTCCAGTGCCCCATTAGGTATGGAAATCCCCTTAGAAGAAGCAGAAGTGTATGTTCTAGGAAATCCGCCGTATGTCGGAAGCAAATTTCAAAGCAACTCACAGAAGGAAGATAAACAGTACTTGTTAGGTCATTTTGCCAAATACGGGAACTTAGATTATATTGCTTGTTGGTTTTACAAGGCAAGTCAATACATTTCTGAAAAGATTAAAGTGGCATTTGTATCAACAAATTCAATCAGTGAAGGAACGCAAGTTTGTGATTTATGGCCCAACATTTTGAATCAGTCTATAGAGATTCTATTCTGCGTTAAAGACTTCCTATGGTCAAACAATGCAAAACATCAAGCTGGAGTTACATGTGTCATTATTGGGTTGGGTTATAAGTCCAAAGCGAAGAAATTGCTGATTGATAATAATTTTCATGTATTTGTCGATCATATCAATCCTTATTTGTTGGCTGCTCCAGATATATATGTGCAGAAACGAACAGTCCCTCTCTCTAATCTTCCATTCATGAGGCAGGGGAATATACCACTTGATAATGGTTTTTTACGGCTAACTCCTGAAGAAAAAACAACCTTGGTTAAAGAGTCCCCCGAATCTGTTAGATTCTTAAGGAAAGCTACAGGTTCCGTTGAATATATCAATAACCAAGAGAGATGGTGTTTGTGGATTAAGGATGAGGATTTGGCAGATGCTTTAGCAATTCCAGCCATACACAAACGCATTGAGTCCGTACGTAATTTTAGATTGAATGGTGCACAAAATGCAAAAGCCTGTGCTAATCGTTCGCATCAATTTTGTATGACCAATGAGGCTAAATATTCCCAGATTATTATACCGATTGTGTCTTCGAGTCAACGGGGATATATCCCTATAGGCTTTGTTCCACCGGATGTTGTCATTATGAACTCCGCTCTACTGATTGAAACGAACGAATTGTATGTTCTAGGGATATTATCTTCTTTAATACACGTGCAGTGGGTTAAAGCTTTTGCGGGGAAACTAAAAACAGATTTCCGTTATTCAGTTGGTCTCTGTTGGTATAGTTTCCCTTTCCCCAATATATCTGAGCAGCAAAAGAAACGTATTGAATTGTGCGTGAAGGATATTCTGGCTGTGCGAGAGAAATACTCTGAAAAGACAATGGCCGAGCTGTACGATCCTGACAAAATGCCCGCGGATCTGTTAAAGGCACATGAAAGTTTAGATCTAGTAGTGGAATCGTGCTACCGTAAAAAGCCTTTTGTTAACGACGAAGACCGCTTGGCACATTTATTCAAAAGGTATGAGCTGATGGTAAACAATGCTTCGGAAGCAGATTTGAAGCAATTAGAACTATTTTAGAGGGAACCTATGGAAAATTTAGTGAATGTTACATACCAACAGACCGGGAAGAGTACTAAAGTTAATACCTTCGGTATGCGTGAAATGCAGGAACGTGTTTATGCTTACCGTACGTCTAAATATTTACTGATCAAGGCCCCGCCCGCTTCCGGTAAGTCCAGAGCTTTGATGTTTGTGGCCTTGGATAAATTGGCTTATCAGGGCATTAAGAAGGTGATTGTGGCCGTACCGGAACGATCCATTGGCTCTTCGTTTAAGAAGACAGATCTGACCACCTACGGCTTTTTTGCTGATTGGGAACCCTCTGATAAGTACAACCTGTGCATCCCCGGATCCGAGAATAGCAAGGGCAAGATTGCTGCCTTTGAAGCGTTTATGGATGATCCGGATGCCCAAATCCTGATTTGTACCCATGCTACGTTACGCTTTGCTTACGAAACAATAGAAGACAGTAAGTTTAATGATTGTCTGTTAGCTATCGACGAATTTCATCACGTATCCGCTGATCTGGAAAGCAGTCGTCTGGGGGATTTGTTGCACTCCGTAATGACGAAAAGCAATGCCCATGTGATTGCAATGACGGGATCTTACTTCCGCGGAGACGGCGTTGCTGTGCTGCGCCCGGAAGACGAAGCCAAGTTTGACCGTGTTACATACAACTACTACGAGCAGTTAAATGGATATACTTACTTAAAGTCTTTAGGCATAGGCTACCATTTTTATCAAGGTAAGTATTTAAGTGCTATTGGGGAAATCCTTGATACAAACAAAAAAACCATTATTCATATTCCGAGTGTTAATTCTTTGGCCTCTACTAAAGACAAATATGAAGAAGTGGATCAAATTATTGATGTGATTGGTACTGTGGATCATCAAGATCCAGATACGGGAATTATCTATGTGCGGCGGCATACGGATGGTAAAATGCTAAAAGTGGCTGATTTAGTAGAAGACGACAGCAAAGAACGCGAAAAGGTGGTGGCGTACCTGCGTGGTATTACCAAAGTGGATGATCTGGATATTCTGATTGCTTTGGGTATGGCTAAGGAAGGCTTTGACTGGCCGTTCTGTGAAAATGCCTTGACGATTGGTTATCGTGGATCACTGACTGAAATTGTGCAGATTATTGGCCGTTGTACCCGAGATAGCGAAAATAAGACACACGCTCAATTTACCAACTTGATTGCCCAACCGGAAGCAACAGATGAACAAGTTACTGGGGCAGTCAATAACATGTTAAAAGCAATCACGTGTTCGCTACTGATGGAACAGGTGCTTGCCCCTAAGTTTAACTTCCGAACACGTGCAGAAAATGATGATGGTGAGAACAAACCAGGAGAGATCAAAATCCGTGGATTCAAGCAACCTTCTACTGAGAAAGTGAAGCGGATTGTGGAAGCTGACTTAAATGATTTGAAAGCAAAGATCCTACAAGATCCGTCTGTTTTGAGGGCATTGCCGGGCAATGTGGATCCGGCGATAGTTAATAAAGTGCTAATTCCTAAAATCATTCAAACCACCTATCCGGATTTAACCACTGAAGAGGTGGAAGAGGTGCGGCAGTATGTGATTGCTGATTCTTCCATTAAGACCGGATCCATCGAAAATGTAGGAGATAAGCAGTTTATCCGTATGGCTAACCGCTTTATCAACATTGACGATTTGCACATTGATTTGATCGATGCTATTAACCCCTTTCAGAAAGCTTTTGAAATCCTGTCTAAATCACTGGATCGGCGTACTTTCCGCTTAATACAGGAATGTATTGATGCTACTCGGTTGGAAATGACGGAAGAAGAAGCAAAGGTGCTGTGGCCGAAGATTAAAGAGTTTAAGCAAGCTACAGGAGTGGAACCGGACATCCGTTCTATAGATCCGCATGAACGGGAGCTGGCTTCTGCTTTGTTGTACATCCGTAATAAGATCCGCAATCAGAGGATGGGTGCCTAATGGAAACGTGGTTAGAAGAGTTAATCAAAGACGATGAGTTCGGGCTGTTGGCTGTTAAACCGAAAGCGGAACGCCTGTCGGCCGATGACCGTTTGCTCAAGAGCTTTGAGGAAATCAATCAATTTGTGGATAAACACAAGCGGGCTCCTCAGGTGTCTAGTGATGTACTAGAAACTTCCCTCTTCTATCGTTTGGAAGGGATCCGAGACAATGAGGCCAAGATCAAACAGTTAGCCTCAGCAGATCGTCATTCTCTGCTACCGAAGGAGATTAAAGAGAAGCCGACGGTGTCCATGGAAGATATTCTGGCAGATGATGATTTAGGGTTATTGGCTCCTAAGCAGGAAGACATCTTTGATCTGAAACACGGATTAAAACCCACTAAACCCGCCGTTCACACTTATGACTACGTTGCCCAACGCCATAAATGTGATGATTTTGCCCAGTTTGAACCCCTATTTAAGGCATGCCAAGCCGACCTTGCCTGTGGAAAACGCAAGTTAAAGAAGTTCACGACAGAAACATCTATTAAACCGGGCAATTTCTTTGTGTACAAAGGTGTGCTGTTATATATTGCTGCAGTAGGTAAAGAAGAAGAGCGTAACCAACGCAAGCAAGCACGTCTTCGGTGTATTTACGAAAATGGTACCGAATCGGATTTGCTGCGTAACTCTTTGGCCAAAGCTATGTATGCAGATGGGAAAATTGTCAGCAGTAATGTGGATGACCTGTTAAATGCGTTGGCTAATGTCAACGAAGATGATAAAGCAGCAGGTTTTGTGTATGTGCTGCGTTCTCTTAGCCGAGATCCTCAAGTGAAACAACTTAAAGATTTGTACAAAATAGGTTATTCAACCGATAGTGTAGAAAATAGAATTAAAAATGCCGCTAACGAAACTACCTACTTAATGGCTCCTGTCAAGATTGTAGCCACTTATAAAGTATACAATGTGAATGCTCAGAAGTTTGAAGACCTATTACATAAATTCTTTAAGGCTGCCAATTTGGGGATTGATGTGATAGATCATAACGGCACACGTCATACGGTGCATGAGTGGTTTCAAGTGCCATTTCCTACTATTCAAGAGGCTATTTATTTGCTTAGTACGGGAGAAATAACAAAATATATGTATGTTCGGGATCCGGGGAGCATTGAACCAATTTAGCTAAGAAGAAGAAATATGACCAAAATTGTGAAAACAAACAGCAACCAGGCAAAGATGCCTAAAGCGCAGAAAAACCCCGTACAGGGCGAATCTGGGTCGTTTATGACCGTTTACGAAATAGCTGATCAGCTGCGTGTGGAGCCTTTGACTATTTACCGCTACATTCGCAGCAAGAAACTAACCGCTTACAAACTGGGGAAGGATTATCGTGTCAAAAAAGAAGACTTTGAAGCATTCCTTAACAACTGCAAGACTGTCAAATAAAGCTGGTCTGTTTGTCCCGCTTACGCCTCCGCCCGTTACTTTTAAGCAGGCAGCAGTGCCGGATTGGATGGCTTTGGTCTTATGCCATCTGGTATTATCTTCTAATTCTTATCCTACCGTGCGTATTAAGTCCTTTCCAAAAATCAACCAGGCCTTAGGATTGTGTTATGACGAGCTGGAATTTGCTTTAGAAGCCCCTTTAGTGGTTGATGAGTATACCATCTATCCTAAAGTCTCAGTGAATGAGCAAAAGCTGCTGGATGATTATCTACAAACCTATGCAGCAGATAAATTGCCTGTAGGACAATATAAAATCTTTGAAAAAAGTATGAGGGCCACGATAGATATTTTATGTGAGGGGGAAAAGAGTAAAGGGAAAAAAATGAGCTTAGATTATGTTTCAGCTCCTACTTCAGATGTTCGTTTCTATTCTAGTTTGGTTTATTTGTGGAGACAAGGCCTGCTTAACATTGAAATACCGAACCTTTTGCAAGTACAAGGGAATGGTACAGCAGTTAATGTTGTAGTTGAATTAAAAGTATCGGCGCGATCTATGGCTTCCCGGGTATTGCCTCCTCCGCCAGACGCCTTGTATGATGGTTTGAAACTTTTTTTGGACGAAAAGAAGCTGCTTTATCGAGGTAATGTTAGTCAACGCTTGCAGAGTGAACGGCCTATGTGTAAGATTTTAGATTATATGATGAGACATCCAACCCCATTATCACTGAAACGAGCTCAAAAACAGTTCGGTATTGCTACGACAAAGAATGATCCAGAAGCACGTGGTAAAATTGATAATTTCCTGTACAGAGCTAATTCGCGTTTGCATAAGGTTAAATTCCCGCAAAGATTATGCATTACAGCGAAGAAAATTTGCTGGAAAAATGTAGATATTTAGGCTTAGAAATCTAAACTCTATGAAAAAGAGCCCTTTGAGTGCCTCAAGGGCTCTTTTTCTTTTTCATAATATGCCGATCTCTATGAAAATTCTATGAAAGTTGTCGTCGATATCCTATTTTTAATAGAAAGATCTCTATGATTATATAACTTTCATAATGGCAGGCATGACTACAAATAATTGTCATGCCCAAGAGTGGCAAAACAAGCCTTCCTTTAGTGAAGTGCTTGAAGAAGTTTACGGGAATCCGATTCCTGAGCAGGAAGCAGCGGATGCCCAATTTGCACTGACTGAGTTTTTCAAACTGTTAGATGCAATGGATGTAGAACAGCAAGCCCAAAAACAGGGGGAAAAACTATGATGGATGTAGTTACCCTCTATTTCTGGGATCCCAAGATCTACCAAGTGTATAACCCAACTCTGTTTCAAGGGAACATACAGCATTTAGGCATACATCAACATGTCTATAACTATAAATCGCATAAAACGTATTATCCTCATGTGGAGTTACGTCAATACATTGCAGCGTATCCCAAAAAGCGGACTACTTTGCTAGTGGTAAAAGCATCTTTACCTAAGCTGTTGTATGGCAATAACCTTATGGAGCTGGCAGATGCAGATTTTCAGCAGTGTTGTACAAAACTATCGGATATCTTATATCAAATGGGACTCATAATTGCACCTCAGCAAATAGCCCAGTATGGAGATGTGCGCGGGTTTGAATACGGAAAGAACATTTTGACGGGTCGTATTCCTGTATCGTTTATCCTCTCCGAGATCAGCCGGACACAACCCATCCAGCATTATATGGATATTCAGCGAGTAGCGTATCAAAATGGCGGAGAGAAGTTGGTATTTTACTCCAAAGGTTATGAGCTTGTATTCTATGACAAAGGCAAAGAACTACAAGGGCAGCTCAAAAAGCCTTACTGTTATTTACCTATTCATCTTAAAACAGCTATTCAAAAAGATCAGATGAATGTATTGCGGATGGAATTGCGGTTTCATAAGCGTAAGTCTTGGCAAAAAATGCTTTTTCCGTATTTTCGCCAGCTTCGTTCAGCATCCTTTCAAGATATTTTTAGTAGCCGTTTGGCTCGCTGTGCCTTGTTGCGTTACTGGCAGCAAGTGAGTGATTCTGCACGTAAAATTCCAATAGGAGTGTTTGATCCCTCCTTTGAGCTATTACGGATAGCTCAAGGAGCTGGAAAGAATCTAAAACCGCAAGCATTGATGGCCAGACTGGGGACTAATTATCTGGTGCGTAGCGTGGGATACCATCGGGCCAAAGAAACTCTAGAACGGCTTAAATTTAGTAATCCGAGTATGTTTCTTCGGGGAAATACAGGTGCTATTGGCCGGGTAAACTGGCGTATTGATGTGTGGCGTTTTTTAGACCATTCATTGAGCCGTTTTATGTGTTTGACGCCAAATAAATGGACTCGTATTAAAAGACACATCTCAGCTAAATGGTTTAAGCGGTATGAGCCATTCTTAACAGTAAAAGAGGTTGCCAAACAGCTTCATGTAAGTGTTAGGACAATACAGCAAGCAGTACGCTGCCAACTACTTCCAGCATATAAGATCGGCAAGGTTCTAAGGATTAGTCGTTGTGCTCTAGCCGCATACTTGAACCGTTGTATTAATAAATAGTATTAAAGAAACCAAAATAAAAATATCAATAAAGTATACTATTGATCTATAAAGCATAAAATAATTAAAATATCCAGGAGATGAATATGTCTAAAACAGAGAATTTAACAAAAAGTATTCAACGAACAGGAGGTAAGCCTATGTCTAATGCCTTATTAAACAGGATCTTAAACCCGGAACATGTTCCGCCGGCTCATGCCGTAATATTAGCAAGAGTATCATCTGCAGAGCAACGGGAAGGGAAGTCTCTCAAGGCGCAGGAATTTAGTGCACGGGAATACTGCAAGCGTAAACAAATGATAGTGGAAAGGGTTTATTCGTTTACGGAATCTTCTACTAAAGGCGAGCGTAAGCAGTTTCATCAAATGATGGACTATGTCAAGCAGAGTCCACATCCGATAGCGATTGTGGCAGATACGCTGGATCGTTTCCAACGCAGTTTCAAAGAGAGCTTGGAGTTTGAACCTTTATTGTCGGCAGGGAAGTTTGAATTACACTTCATTTCCAATAACATGATTATCAATAAGAACTCACGCAGTTCGGAGCGGATGATGTATGACTTCGGAGTAATGGGGGCCAAGTCTTATGTAGATCAGTTGCGGGAAAATGTCTTGCGTGGTTTTACACAGAAGATAAAGGAGCAGGAATATCCGTCAAAGGCTCCTGTTGGATACAGAAATGTTAAGAAAAATGGTAAGAGTACCATAGAGCAGGATCCTGATACAGCTCCATTAGTCCGCAAGTTGTTTGTCCAGTATGCTACAGGGAATTATCCTATCAAAGCGGCGGCACGGGATTTTTGTAGTGCAGGAATTAAAAGCATACATGGTACACCATTTTCCGTATCCAGCGTTCATCGTATATTAGATAATCCGTTTTACTATGGACAAATGCGTATTGGAGGATATTTATTTCCACACAAATATAAACCAATTATATCCGAGGAGCTGTTCCGGCGTTGTCAACGTATTCGGAAAGGATTATCCAGCCATCCATTTGATTATGCGACTAAACCATTTACCTTTCGTGGTTTACTGCGTTGTAAGCATTGCGGGGCAGTTGTTACTAGCTATGAGAAGCATAAAGCCATTAAAAGCACCGGAGCTGTACATACCTACCATTATTTGCGTTGCAGCGGTGTGATAAATAAACGTGGATGTAAGGCGGATCAAGTGAATGAAATACAGGTGGAGAGACAAGTTCTCGATTCTTTGCGTAAATTGACTGTAGATCCTCGTTTGCTTAATGCCATACTTACAGACCTTAACAAAGAAAATACGGCGGAAATAGAAGCATTACAGGCTACAGAAACGGCTCTCAAACAACGTTTGGGGCAGATTAATAAAACACGCTCGGTTTTAATCGGGCGGGAAATTAACGGAGACCTTGATTCTTCTTTTGTGAGTGCTGAGCTGAGCAAGTTAAAAGAGGAAGAACAAAATATACAAACGAAATTGGCTAAACAGGATCAGAATTGTGGCAGAGTAATGTGGACATTAGAACGCTTGTTAAAACTGGCTTCTAAGGCGGCCGATCTGTATATTGGTTCGAATACGCTGCAAAAGAATGCATTGCTGCGGTGTATTTATTCGAACTGCAAGTTAAGTAAAGAAAAGCTAGAAATTATAATGAAAAAGCCCTTCCAGTTAATGCTGGAAGGGCTTCATAACTCTAAATGGTCGGGGCGGCGGGATTCGAACCCACGACCTCACGGTCCCGAACCGTGCGCGCTACCATCTGCGCTACGCCCCGTAAATAATTTTTAAATGGTCGGGAAGGCGGGAATCGAACCCGCGATCTCTCGCACCCCAAGCGAGCGCTCTACCTCTGAGCCACTCCCCGTAAAATAGTCTTTTTCTGACTACCTAAATATTTTATCATTATTTTAACAATTCTTCCAGTGTTTCTTTTATTTCCGTCAGAAGTTTCACATCGCTATGGGCTTTTTCGGCCTTATTTGCCGACGGAAACTGATACTTGGATAGTTGTTTTTTTGCGCCTTCCAGCGTCAATTTGTGCTTATAAATTAAATCCTTAATTTTGAGAATAGTGTAAACATCTTCCTTGGTGTAGCGGCGGTGTCCGCTTTCCAAGCGAATTGGGCGGATGAGGCCGAACTCGGCTTCCCAGTAACGCACGGAATATTCCGGCACGCCCGTAATACGTTTTACGTCGCCGATAGAAAAATAATCCTTCTGCTCAATTTCTTCTATTCCCATATGTGTATTATATCAATTTGAGGGGGAAGCGTGGCGGTGGCATATTTAATGCAAAAGCCCCGTAGTAGCGAGGCTTTTAAATTTGCGCCTGGCGTGCTCCCCTACGGTATTTTTACTGACGTAAAAATCCTCTGGGCCGGACCTCGCGGTTTTTGCCTTTCGGGCTCCACCCTCAAACAAAAACATCGCTCCGGTCTTCGCCTCCCGACGCAGGCAAAGCAGTTTGCCTGCTCCGGACGTCAATAAAAAAGCCCCGCAAAAGCGAGGCTTTGAAATTTGCGCCCGGCGGGAGTCGAACCCACATTTCCAGCTTCGGAGGCTGACGCTCTATCCATTGAACTACGGGCGCGGAAAGCGTTTCTTTTATTTTATCAAAATTTGGTGAACTGCGCTTTTAAGTTTCGCATTTCCCCGGCGAACATACCCCATTATCTAACCTTAAAAAGGCTTTTGGGGCGAAAACGCTTTTTGATAAAATATGAACAAGGGAGGAAGATATGAAGAAAATTACAGTATTAGTGGCCGCCATTTTGTTGGCGGCTTGCAGTAAGCCCTCGCCTGCGCCCGAGGAAGCGGCCCCGTCGGACCAAGTTTCGGCGGTGGGGGAAATTTATACGGGTATTTTGCCCGCGGCGGACGGCCCGGGCATTAAAACCACGGTTGCGCTTCTGCCGGACGGTACATTTACTTGGACGAGTGAATATTTGGAAAAGGCCGACGGCGTGTTTGAGGACAAAGGCACCTACACGGTTGAAAATGGGGTGGCTACGCTGACGATTCCCCAGCAAGAGGGTTATTATTTGCAACTTTCGCCGGGGCAGGCAACCCTGCTGGACCAAGACAAGCGGCCGATAACAGGCGATCTAGCCGAAAAGTATATTTTAAAGAAAGCCAATTAGAAAAATCCCCGAGTGCCCCTCGGGGATTTTTATGCCGTGTCGGGATGTTAAAAATAAAGGTCATATTGGAAGATGGTCTGGCGTGGAGCGTTCCAGGGGCTGTTGTATTAACAATGGCTCCTGGACTACGACTTTCCAGGATGACGACAACGACGAGCGACACAATCGGTAGATCCTGAACTAAATTCAGGATGATTTTTCTTCTTATAACGGCCTTGTTTTATTTATTGTTGTCGTTTCATTGGTTTGCGACATTGCCAAAACTGTGTGGCTCCATTAGTCAAAAGAGGGAAAAAAGGTAAGCCGTCCGCAGGACTTGTTCATAAAGGGGTTGTTTCGTTTTTTTTTTTT
>ERZ808240.2978-NODE-2978-length-17402-cov-10.246671_pt1 | contig 17402 bp, 15 predicted proteins | sample MGYA00521084_ERZ808240 | MGnify/ENA primary metagenome ERZ808240 (study PRJEB31516, sample SAMN03275571) | gut metagenome | biome: mammalia-associated habitat; material: feces | host: Papio cynocephalus | place: Kenya | collected 2012-08-06 ... | reverse complement strand
GCCCAGCCTCCCGGGGCAGTCAGTTCAGGCACGCAGGTTATTCCAGACGTCCAATGTAAAAATAGTTGTTTCACACATAAAGCAAAAGGGCCTCCCCGGATGGAAAGGCCCAAAAGCAATTTTACATCATGCGGTGGGGAACATTTTTTCCCAGGTGGCTTTGCCCACGGAGCCGTCAGCGGTCAGACTATGCCGGGCCTGATACCGCCGGACGGCGGCGACGGTGTTGCTGCCGTATTTGCCGTCGGTGGAGAGCCGCTCGCCCTCGGCGTTCAGCTTCTGCTGCACCAGCCGGACACTGCCGCCTGCACTGCCGCTGCGGAGCACCACGCCGGGGTAGGGCACGGTCAGACCGTGCTTAGCCGTGTAGCGGGCATAGAGCACGTTCCAGGCGTTTGCGCCCACCTTGCCGTCCTCGGTGAGACGGTTGCGGAGCTGGAACTCCCGGACGGCCTTCTCGGCATTTGCACCGTATTTGCCGTCCACGGTCAGGGCATCGTGCCAGGTGCAGCTGTCCCGGACGCCGTTGAGCCAGGTCTGCACAAGGCCTACATCCGGCCCGGAACTGCCGCGCTGGATGAGAGAGAAATAAGCAGGGATCGCCATAGTGTTGTCACACTCCTTCCGTCTCCATCCTATGCGGAGTGCGGGCAGGCGTGTGCGCTCATTCGGCCAGCAGGATGTCGCCCCGGGGAGCAGTGTGCTCGTTCCACCACTCCACAAGCCGGAACCGGAGGATATAATCTCCGCAGATGAGGTCATTTTCTTCCGGCAGGGCGTAGCCGCCGCAGGCCGAACGGCAGAGTCCCGGATAGAGCACGCACCACCAGTTGCGGCCTGCCCGCTTTGTCCCGATGTCGATGCGCAGGGCGTCATACCGCCCGGCGGGCAGGGAAGTGCCTGCATAATGTCGGGTGGAGAAGTACATATTCACCAGCCGGGCCTTCACCGGTGTATGGATGCCGAACCGGGTCAGTGTCTGCCGGGCCGTCAGCTCAAGGCGGGGAAGGCTCTCTGCTGCCCAGGCCCGGATCTCAGGTTTGTTTCCGGAAGGACAGGCATCATCCAGCAGGGTCAGCACAGCATCCCGGACAGCCAGTTTCACGCTCTGGTCGAGAACGGAATTTGTATCGGCCCGGATGTGAAGCCGCAGAGTATCAGAAGCCAGAACCTTTCCGGTGTCGAGCTGTGCTCGGCCCCAGCCGAGACCGGCAGAAAGCAGGATGCAGAGCATCAGCGAACCCAGCAGAGAAAAACACCATGCCGCCATCTCCCGGCGGTGCATCATGCGGAAACAAGGCATAAAAACAGGCCCTCCTATGGAAATCTTATCCAGAGGATGGGCCTGTTTGCAGAAGTTTATTCGTTTCTTGAAAAAGTGCGGCAGAGGATATCACCGTAACATCGGCTTCTTGTTCAGGGAAGAACCGGCGTGTCGAGGCACTCACTCTGCCGAAGGCCGTGCTTTAACTCGGCGCTCGCCATCAGAGGCAGGGCGGAGGGCAGGTTCCTGCCGGACAGCCCTAGCCGATAAGATGTGGTTCCGGGCCTCTCGTTCCGGTATTTCCCGGCAGGCGGAAGAGCCGCCCCATCGGAAAATCCCCTCGCGGAGGCAGAAAACAGCATATCGCCAAAATCAGTTCTTCAGCGACTGCATGGGGGCCGGCAGGCGGCCGCCGCGGTTGATGAACACCGAGGGATCACGCTGATTCACCGGCATGATGGGGCCGTAGCCCAGCAGACCGCCAAAGTCCAGCACCTCGCCTGCCTTGCGGCCGATGGCCGGGATGACGCGGACGGCGGTAGTCTTGCTGTTGACCATGCCGATGGCGGCTTCGTCAGCAATGAGGGCGCTGATGACGGCGGGGGTGGTGTCGCCCGGGATGATGACCATATCGATGCCCACCGAGCAGACTGCCGTCATGGCTTCCAGCTTCTCGATGGTCAGACAGCCGCACTCAGCAGCGTGGATCATGCCGTCATCCTCGCTGACGGGGATGAAAGCACCCGACAGGCCGCCCACATGGTTGGAGGCCATGACGCCGCCCTTTTTCACGGCATCGTTCAGCAGGGCGAGGCAGGCGGTGGTGCCGCAGCAGCCGCAGGTCTCAAGACCCATTTCCTCGAGGATGTTGGCCACGCTGTCACCCACAGCGGGGGTGGGGGCCAGCGACAGGTCGATGATGCCGGCGGGCACACCAAGTTCTTTGGAGGCCAGATTTGCCACCAGCTGGCCCACGCGGGTGATTTTGAAAGCGGTACGCTTTACCAGCTCTGCCACCTGGTCGATAGGGGCATCCTTGGGCAGGCGGGCCAGCGCTGCGCGGACAGCACCGGGGCCGGAGACGCCCACATGGATTTCGCAGTCCGGCTCACCGGGGCCATGGAATGCGCCCGCCATGAAGGGGTTGTCTTCGGGGGCATTGCAGAATACCACCAGTTTTGCCGCGCCGATGCACTGACGGTCGGCAGTCAGCTCGCTGGCCTTCTTGACGGCCTCGCCCATCAGCTTGATGGCGTCCATGTTCAGACCGGCCTTGGTGGCACCGATGTTCACGGAGCTGCACACGATGTCGGTCTCGGCCAGAGCCCGAGGAATGGACTCGATGAGCCGCAGGTCGCCTGCGGAAAAGCCCTTGTGCACCAGAGCCGTGTAGCCGCCCACGAAGTTGACGCCGACCTTCTTGCCGGCGGCATCCAGTGTCTTGGCAAAATCTACGGGGTCTGCATCGGGGCAGGCACCCAGCAGCATGGCGATGGGGGTCACGCTGATGCGCTTGTTGATGATGGGAATGCCGTACTCGGCGCTGATGTGCTCCACGGCAGGCACCAGCCTGGCCGCACGGGTAGTGATTTTATGATAGATCTTTTCGCAGGCTTTTTTGGGGTCCGGGTCGATGCAGTCCAGCAGGCTGATGCCCATGGTGACGGTACGCACGTCCAGATTGTCCTGCGTGAACATCTCGATGGTCTCGAGGATGTCGCCGGTGTTCATCATGCTCATAAAAGACAGCTCCTCTCAGATGGTGTGCATCGCGTCGAAAACTTCCTGACGGGTGAGGTTGATCTGCATCCCCATCTTGGCGGCAAGGGAGTCCATCTGCCTGTGCAGTTCCTCATGGCTCACATTGCAGTTGGAGATATCCACCAGCATGATCATGGCGAACATGCCCTGCAGGATGCTCTGGGTGACATCCTCGATGTTGATGTTCAGCTCACTGCACAGACCGGAGACTTTGGCGACCACGCCCACGGTGTCATGGCCGATAACGGTGATGAAAGCTTTCATAGTTCCTACCCCTTATCTGTTTATTGTTGAGTCGGCCCTCTCTGCGGCTTCTGGACCTGCCCCATCCGGCGCGGCGCACGGCCTTCCCTTCGGAGGAAAAGCTGTCCACCGAAGGTGACGGATGGGGGTGTGGCAGAGAGGCTTATTCGACTTCAGTATAGCAGATTTGACGAAATTTGAATACTCTTTTTGGAAAAAAGAACCGAGACGGAGCGCAAAAGAATGTCTATCGGCCCGAAATATCGCAAAAACCAGATGCAAACCGCACGGCGGTGTGCTATACTTATTTCATATTACCGCCACAGGCTGAACAAAGGAGAAACGACCATGGAACAGCTTTTGAAGATCCTTGAAGACAATGCCCGGATGTCCGTGGAGGACATCGCGGCCATGCTGAATAAATCCCCCGCCGAGGTGGCGGCGATGATCGATCTGGCCCGCGCGCAGGGCATCATCAAGGGCTATAAGACCCTTGTGGACTGGGAAAAGGCCGGAGTCAACCGGGTGGAGGCTGTCATCGAGCTGAATGTCAGCCCCAAGAAGAGCCGGGGCTTTGATGAGATCGCAGCCACCATCGCCTCCTTCGACGAGGTGGAGAGCGTGCTGCTGATGAGCGGCGGCTATGACCTGCAGCTGGTCATCAAGGGCCAGACCTTCCAGGAGATCGCCCTGTTCGTGGCAAAGCGGCTCTCCCCGCTGGACGATGTGCTGTCCACTGCCACCCACTTCGTGCTCCGCACCTACAAAAAAGAGGGCCGTCTGTATCAGGACGAAGAAATCGATGAAAGAGAGTGCACCGTGCTGTGATGGATTACGATAAACTGATCGCGCCTGCCGCTGCCGCCATGCGCCCCTCCGGCATCCGCAAATTTTTCGACCTGGCCGCCGAGATGCCCGAATGCATCAGTCTGGGCGTGGGTGAGCCGGACTTCAAGACCCCCTGGGCTGTGCGGGAAGCCGGCATCGAGAGCCTTGAGCATGGCCGCACCCGCTATACCTCCAATGCCGGCCTCAAGGAGCTGCGGGCTGAGATCGCAAAATACCTCGACCGCCGCATGAATCTGAAATATGACCCCAACAGCCAGATCCTCGTGACCGTGGGCGGCAGTGAGGCCATCGATATGTGCATCCGCACGCTGGTGGAGCCGGGGGATGAGGTCATCATTCCGGAGCCCTGTTTCGTCTGCTACGAGCCCATCACCACCCTGTCCGGCGGCGTGCCCGTCCATGTGGCCTGCCGTCAGGAGGATGAGTTCCGGCTCCGGGCCGACGCCCTGAAAGCCGCCATCACCCCTAAGACCAAACTGGTCATCATGCCCTTCCCCAACAACCCCACCGGTGCGGTGATGGAGCGGGAAGACCTTGAGGCTATTGCGGAAGTTCTGCGAGACACCAACATCATGGTGCTGTCGGATGAGATCTATGCCGAACTGAACTATGGCCTGCAGAGTCATGTCTCCATCGCCACCCTGCCCGGCATGGCCGAGCGGACGGTGGTGGTCAACGGCTTCTCCAAGACTTACGCCATGACCGGCTGGCGGCTGGGCTACGCCTGCGGCCCGGCTCCCATCATCAAGATCATGACCAAGATCCACCAGAGCGCTATCATGAGCGCCCCTACCACCAGTCAGTATGCCGCCATCACGGCCCTGAGAGAGTGCGACGGCGAGATCGAGCGGATGCGCAACGAGTACAATATGCGCCGCCGCCTTGTGGTGAAGAGCTTCAACGATATGGGCCTGAGCTGCTTTGAGCCGAGAGGCGCGTTCTACGCCTTCCCCTGCATCAAGTCCACCGGCATGAGCAGCGAGGAGTTCTGCACGAAGCTGCTGGAACAGAAGCACGTTGCCATCATCCCGGGCAACGCCTTCGGCGCTTCCGGCGAGGGTTACGCCCGGGTGTCCTACGCCTACAGTGTGGAGCACCTGATGGAGGCCATCCGCCGCATCCGGGAGTTCCTGAAAGAAAACGGCATCGATAACGGACAGTGAGGAGGAGACCAAAATGCGGAATCGTGTGACAGTATTGGCCCCGGCCAAGCTGAATCTTGCTCTGGACGTGGTGGGCATCCTGCCCGGCGGCTACCACGCGCTGGATATGACCATGCAGGCCATCACGCTCTATGAGCGGGTGGTCATCCGCAGCAGCCCTTATCTTGACCTGACCCTGCCCGGCAGCAAGGTGGCTCCCGGCCCGGGCAACACGGCTATCAAGGCAGCGCTGGCCTTCTTCCACTACACCGGCCTGCTGGCAGGTGCGGACATCACCATTTATAAGAATGTACCGGTGCGGGCCGGAATGGCCGGCGGCAGTGCGGACGCCGCCGCTGTGCTGGTGGGCCTGAATGAACTGTATGGTGCCCGGCTCTCCATGAGTGAGCTGTGTGCACTGGGTGCAGGCATCGGTGCAGATGTGCCCTTCGCCCTCATGGGCGGCACCTGCCGGGTGCAGGGTCTGGGTGATGTGCTCAAGCCCCTGCCGCCCATGCCGGACTGCTGGTTCACTGTGGTGATGCCGGATTACGGCGTTTCTACCCCGGAAGCCTTTGCGGCGTATGATAAGGTTGGCAGCAGCGTCCACCCCGACTGTGCCGCGCAGGAAGCGGCCATCCGTGCAGGCGACCTCGACGCTCTGTGCGCCGCCGCAGGCAACGCGCTGGAAGAATGCAGTGGAGCCCGGGACAATGAGGCCATCAAGGCCGCTTTGAAAGAGAACGGTGCCGTTACGGCTCTCATGACCGGCAGCGGCGCGGCTGTGTTCGGCGTGTTCCGCACTGAAGCAGAAGCTCGTGCCGCCGCAAAGGTGGTCAGCAGCCGCTGGCCGCAGGTCTATGTGGCCCAGCCCGCAAAGGGCGGTGCCAATGTGACCAGGCACTGAGAAGCCTGCCTCCGGAGGCGGGGCGGAGGGTGGTTTCCTGCCAAGCGGCTCAATCGCAAACTTGTTTTGCGATAGCTGGCAGGGAACTGCCGGACAGCCCCAGCCGATGAGATGCAGTATACAGCCTCCTGCTCCGGTAATTTCCTCCGCAAGTGAGCCCGGGTGGCGGCTCCCGGCCCCAACATCGGCTCCTCGCTTTTACTGCTGGCAAGCGAAAAACGAGCCTGAAAAAGCATAACCCTCCTTCCTGCAGGGCATACTGTCCCAAAGGAAGGAGGGTCTTTTTGTGCAGACCTTTTATAAAATCTGTCTCATCCTCATGATCATCGGGGGCATCAACTGGGGGCTGGTGGGCCTGTTCCAGTTCGATTTTGTGGGCTGGCTGCTGGGCGGCAGTGCGTCCATCTGGTCCCGCATCGTGTTCACGCTGGTGGGTGTGGCCGCTGTCTGCGGCATTCCCGGGCTGTTCAGCGACGAAGAAGGGGAAGAGTAAGCGGAGACACCATGGCTCCGGAGACAAAGAAAAAGGCTTCCGCGCCGGATGATACCGGCATGGAAGCCTTTTGAAATTCCTATAAAAATCCCGCCCGGTCGTCTGCGGCCAATCAAACCTACCCTTACGGACAGGTGGGTGCCCTGTCTCCGGCTTCGCGCTTCCTCATCGAGCCTTCATGGTCGACCCATGACGGGGAGGTCTGCAATCCACCGGCGAACTCCAAGCTCCCGTTGAATGATTAGTAGGATCATATAAACCGCAACAAATCGCGCCGGGCAGGAAGTCTTAGCTGAAAAATTACTCAATCTCGAACTGGTCGCTCAGACGCTTCTCGAACAGCTTGCTGACTTCCAGCAGGGTCTCGTCGTCTTCGACCACATCCAGATACTCACCCTCATCGTCTTCGCCGACACTCAGGATGACCAGCTGGGCATCATCGTCCAGGTCTTCCTCGTTTTCGGCATATTCCACAACAGCGAGGTAATGCACGCCCTTATGATCCAGAGCGTCGATCACTTCAAACGTGACCTCATTGCCGTCTTCATCCTCAAGAGTCATCAGGTCAGGCTGATATTCCTCTTCGTTCTCAGCGGCGGGCTTGTTCATATCTTCTGCCATAAGTCACGTTCTCCTGTCATATATCTGAAAAATGGGGCTGCTTGTTCCATACCCGTGCTCTCCGGCTCATCTGTCCGCGGCTCCCGGGTACGCCTATAGTGTAGCGTTTTTTTGCCCGCTCGTCAAGATGTTTTTCGCACAGAAATTCGGCAGTAAATTTTCACGCATTTTCCTCTCGCGTCCGGGCCCGGAATGTGCTATACTATAGCGATAGCTTTTTTGTGGTCATAAAATCACTGCTTTGCTATAACATATGGACAGGGAGGCCGGATTATGAGAGCCTTGAAAAAAATAATGACTGCCGCCGCCGTGCTGGCACTGACTGTTGCGCTGGCCGGGTGCGGCCCGGTGAGCGGTATCCTTTCCGGCCTGAAGGGCGGCAGCGGCAAGGCACAGGCCATCAGCCGCCCGGCGGTGGAGTCGGCAGAACTGCAGTTCACCCACCCGGCGGCAGGGGACACCATCGCCGTGTTCGATACCTCGGCGGGAGTGTTCAAGGCCGTGCTCTTCCCGGACGCGGCCCCGCAGGCTGTGCAGAACTTCACCACGCTGGCCCAGCAGGGCTATTACAACGGCCTGACCATCACCCGGGTGGAGAAGGATTTCGTGGTGGAGGCCGGACAGGGCACGGACGGCAAAGGCACCACCATCTGGAACGGCAGCCGCTACCCCATTGAGGTGAGCGACAAGCTCCACCACTACTCCGGTGCCCTCTGCGCTGCAGCGGATTCCTCTGGCGAGTGTGCCAGCGTGTTCTATGTCATGGAGACTCTGCCGGGCGGCGACTCGGTGACGCAGGAGCTCACCGACCAGATGAATGCCGCCGGATGGCGGGGCGAGGTGGTCAGCGCCTACCAGACGGCGGGCGGCGCACCCTACCTTGATTATACCGATACCGTGTTCGGGCAGGTGTATGAGGGAATGGATGTGGTGGACACCATCGCCCAGACCGGCGTGGATGAGAATCAGCGGCCCACCGAGAGCATCACCATCAACAGTGTGAGCATCTCGCAATATGAATGAGAAAAAGGACGCCGGTCTGGCGTCCTTTTCTTATGCTTCTCCAGGGTGTGCTTTCCGCCACTCAAGATAATCTTCCAGAATGACCGAGGCGCTCACCGAGTCGAGGATGTTCTTCCGCCTGCTGCCGAAGGTGCCGCTCTCGTCCAGAAGGTCGGCAGCGGCGCAGGTAGTCTGGCGCTCGTCCCACATCCGGACGGGCAGGCCGCTCCAGATCTCCACGGTCTTGGCCAGCTTCCGGCTCTTGCGGGCACGGTCGCCTTCGGTGCCGTCCATGTTCAGGGGCAGGCCGATGACGATAAGCTCTGCTTCGATCTCCTTGGCGACCTCACAGACCCGGGCGGCTACCTTATCCCGGGCCTTGACGGTGATCTGGGGGGTGATGGGGGTGGTGAGAAATTCCGAACGGTCACAGGTGGCAAGGCCGGTGCGGCTGTCGCCGTAATCGACTGCTAAAATTTTCATGCAGGTGTCCTCTTTCCGATGATTTTTTCTTCATTGTACCACAGAATAGATGTCGCTGCAATTTTGTGGTACAATGAAAACAGATATAGGACAGGAATGCAGGGCCCGTTCGTCTGCCTCAGCGCAGAGCGGCCCGGCCTGTCGGCAATGGAAATGGGAAGGATGCAGGCGGGAACGAAGCAGACACGGAAGCCGCGCTCCGGCATTGCCGCGCAAAACGAAACTGAGAGGTTATTATGTTAAAGCTACTTTTAGGCGGTTCCGGCAGTGGAAAAACGACTCTGCTGTACCAGCGCATCCGGGCGCGGGCCGAGGCGGGCCAGCGCAGCATCCTGCTGGTGCCGGAGCAGTTCACCTCATCCACAGAGAGCCGCATCCACCGGGAGCTGGGGGATGCGCTCAGCGGGCTGGTGGAGAGCTTTTCCTTCACCAGTCTGGCCGAACACATCCTCTCGGCTGAGGGCGGCGCTGCTGTCCAGACCCTGACAGATGCAGGCCGGGCCGTGCTGGTGCGGCGGGCACTGGAAGAACTGCAGGACAATGTGCACTACTATTCCCGCCACCGCCGGTCGGCGGCCTTCTGTCAGATGGCGGCGGAGACCATCGACGAGCTGAAGAGTGCGGGCCTTTCGGGGCAGCAGCTCTATACGCTGGCTCAGACCTGCGGAGCTGACAGCGCCAAACTCAGCGAACTGGCCCTCATCTTTCAGGGCTATGAGACCCTGCTGGCGGGCACCGGCATGGACCCTTCCGACCGGCTGGAACTGGCCGCATCCCGGCTGGAAAGCGCCCTGACCCGGGGAGAACTGCCGGATTTTCTGCGGGATCGGGCTGTGTTCATCGATGAGTTCGATACCTTCAACGCCCCCAAAAAGCGGCTGATGGGTGCTCTGCTGGCCTCGCTGCCCACCGTGACGGTGGCCCTCTGCGATGACGGAACTCCCCTTGAGCCGGGAGATATGAGCCTGTTCTCGGGTGCAAAGCGGGTGGCTGCGCAGCTGCGCCAGCTGGCCCGGCGGAATGGCGCGGAGGTGGCGGTGCCGGAGCTTCTGCGCCGGGATCTGCGCCACGCCGATGCCCCCGGCCTTGCCGCAGTGGCGCAGCTTCTGGCGGCAGGCCGGTGCGAAGTGCCTCCGGAAAGCCCGGAACTGAGGCTTTTTGCGGCCCCCAGCCGGGAAGAAGAGGCCCGGGCTGCTGCCGCTGCCATCCGCCGTCTGATGAAACAGGGAGTGCGATGCAATAAGATCGCGGTGGTCTGCCGCGATATTTCCAGCTACCGTGCGGCGGTAAAGTACGAGTTCCGGATGGCAGACATCCCACTCTACTGTGATGAGCCCACCACGCCGGAGTTCAGTGCCCCGGCTACGGCAGTCCGCTGCCTGCTGGCACTGGCCCGGGGCGCAGAGCTGACCGAACAGCTCACCACGCTGGCCAAGACCGGCCTCTGCGCCCTGACGGAGGAAGAAGTCTGCGCTCTGGAAAACTATGCCTATACATGGTCGCCCAACGCGGCGGCGTGGCGTGCGCCCTTTGAGAAGAACCCCCGGGGTTTCGGTGATGTAGAGCCCACCGAGGAGGACACCGAGAACCTGAAACGGGCCGAGAAAGCCCGGGCCCTGCTGGTGAACGCTGCCGACACCCTGCGCAGCAAGCTGCGCTCGGCCAATGCGGAACAGATGAGCCGGGCGATCTACTTCTGCCTGAAAGAGCTGGGGGCAGAGGAACAGCAGGCGTCCCTTGTGGAGGATATCCGGGCAGAACGGGGGATCCCCGCCGCCGAGGAAGCTGCCCGGGAGTGGAACGTGGTCATGGGCCTGCTGGATGAGATGGCAGATCTGCTGGGCGACCAAAGCGTGACCGTGCCGGAATACGAAGAACTGTTCGGCCTGCTGCTCCGCTCGTCGGACCTGGGGCACATCCCTCAGTCGCTGGACGCTGTAGTGCTGGCCAGCGCAGGCAAGATGCGTCTGGACGCTCCGGATCATGTGTTCGTGCTGGGCCTTTCGGAGGGCGAGTTCCCTGCGGCTCCCAGCGAGACGGGCCTGCTGACCCATGCCGACCGGGATGCCCTGATGGCCCAGGAGATCGAACTGCCCGACTGCTTTGAGAACCGTGTGGTGCGGGAGCAGGTCTGCTTTTACAAGGCTCTCACCGCCCCGGCAAAGGGGCTCTGGATGAGCTGGCCAAAGGGACAGGGCCAGACCCTCTGCGCTGCGCTGGAACCCATCGTGGACGCACTGCACCCTGCCCCGCCGGAGCTGGAACTTTCCGACCTCGCTGCCACTGCCGCCGATGGTCTGGATGTGCTGGGCGGCGGCTGGCCCCTGACGGACACCGAACGAGCCAGCCTGACCGAGGCTCTCCGCACGCCCGGAAGGGAAGAACCGGAGGGCCTTGCCTTGATGCACCGGATGGCAGGCCGCAGCCCCCGGCAGGTCAGCGACCTTGACGCGCTGGAGACCCTGCTGGGCCGGCGGCTGCGCATCTCGCCCAGCCAGCTGGAAAAATATTATACCTGCCGGTACGGCTACTTCCTGCAGTATGTGCTGGGCCTGCGCCCCCGCAGACGGGCAGAGCTTTCGGCCGACCAAAGCGGCACCCTGATGCACTGGGTGCTGCAGATGGCACTGGACCCGCACCCCGGCGAGGACAACCCCTGTGCCGGGCTGCAGCCCTTTATGGAGCTGGACGATGAGGCTATGGCGACGCTGGCCGGGCTGCTGGTGGATGAGTACGCCAAACGCTATCTGCCCGAGGATACCGCCCGCTTTGCCTACCTGCTCTCCCGCCTGAAAAAGAGCATGACCAGCCTTCTGTGCTACCTGCGGGATGAACAGCGCCAGTCCAGTTTCCGCCCTGTGGCCTGTGAGCTGAAAATAGGCCCGGGGGAGGACGCCGTGCGGGGCCAGACTTATCATCTCTCCGATGGCCGGACGGTGCAGCTCATCGGCACCGTGGATCGCGCCGACGAGTGGATCGAAGAGGACGGCACCCGCTGGGTGCGGGTGGTGGACTATAAGACCGGCACCAAGAAGCTCGACCTGAGAGAGGTCTACTGTGGTCTGGACTGTCAGATGCTGCTTTACCTGTTCAGCCTGACCCGGGACGGCAGCGGCCGGTTCACCGGTGCAGAACCGGCGGGCGTGCTCTATCTGCTGGCCGACCCGGCCCCGGAGACCACCACCCGGGGCAAAGCGGCCCGGAGCATGGAATACAAACTGGACGGCCTTGTGCGGGACGAGCGGAAGGTGTTCGCTGCCATGGACGCGGAAGAGACAGGCCGATATCTGCCCTTCAGCTTCCGCAATGGCGCCCCCAGTCCCTACCAGAAGGACAAGCGGGCCGACAAGGGCAAGCTCTCCCGCATCCAGCTCCATCTGGACGACCTTGTGACCCAGATGGGAGAGCAACTCTACAGCGGCTGCATCGCGGCAGAACCGCTGGTCACGGGCCGCAGCCCCTGCCAGTGGTGCGACTACGGGTTCATCTGCTGCCACGAAGATGGCGTCGGGGAACGGGAACTGGACGCCCCCGAAAAGCCTTTTGAACCCGCCAAAGAAGCAAAAGAAAAGGAGGAGCAGTCATGAGCGAGACAAAATGGACTCCGGCTCAGCGTGCCGCCATCGATGACCGGGGCGGTGCGCTGCTGGTGAGTGCTGCCGCCGGCAGCGGCAAGACGGCCGTGCTGACGGAACGTGCCGTGCAGCTCATCACCGACCCGGAGCACCCGGTGGATGCTGACCGGCTGCTCATCGTCACCTTTACCAATGCGGCTGCGGCAGAGCTGCGGGCCCGCATCGGGCAGGCACTGCTGCGGCGCAGTCAGGCCGAACCGGCCAATGGTGCCCTCCGCCGTCAGCGGATGCTGCTGCAGCGGGCTCCCATCTGTACCATCGATGCATTCTGCCTTGACCTGCTCCACAAACATTTTCAGGCGCTGGACATCCCGCCGGATTTTTCGCCCGCCGACCCCGGCAGTGTGGAGATGCTCCGCAGCGCGGCCCTGTCGGATACGCTGGAAAATGCCTATCAGGACCCGGATTTCTGCGCCTTTGCCGACCTCTACGGCAAGGGCCGCACCGATAAGGCCGCAGGAGAGACTATCTTGCAGGTCTATGACTTCCTCCGGGCCCTGCCGGACTATGAGAAAAAGCTGGATGAGATGCTGGCCCCATGGCAGGAGGAGAACGACTTTGTCCACACCTGCTGGCATGAGATCCTGCTGAAAGAGTCTGCCCGGTGCGCCCGCGCGGCTAAGGAGCTGTTCAGTGCTGCGCTGGAAGACTGCAAGGTGGATTTCGTAACGGCACAGGCCGATGCCGAGGCCAGTAAGAAGACTCCTGCCGCCAGGGCGAAAGCAGTGGCGTCCGTCAACGATAAATATGCGGAGCCACTGGAACGGCTGGAAAACTCGGCCGCCCTGCTGGGTGAGGTAGAGCGTCTGGCCAGAGCAGGGGAGTGGACGCCGCTCTATGACCGGCTCACGCCCTATGTGCTGGAGATGGAACCGGCCCCGGGCCTCAAGAACATGAAGACCCGGCTGAACGGAGAGCATAAGACGGCCATCAAGACCCGGGCCGACGAGGCGGCGAAGCTCTTTGAAAAGATCAAGGAGCTCATCAGCTGCAGTCTGGATGAGGCTGAACTGGACCGGAAGATCGCTCTGCCCCGTCTGCGCGCCCTGTTTGCGGCAGTGCGGGACTTCGATGCCCGGTTTACTGCCCGGAAGCGGGAACGCCATCTGCTGGAATTCAGCGACTTTGAGCATCTGGCTCTCCGGCTGCTGCGGAATGAGAGCGGCCAGCCCACGGAACTGTGCCAGAGCATCCGGCAGGGATATGCCGCTGTCATGGTGGACGAGTATCAGGATACCAATGCCCTGCAGGATGCCCTTTACCGCTGCCTTGCCACCCCGGCGGGAGACGACCTGTTCCTTGTGGGCGACCTCAAACAGAGCATTTATCGGTTCCGGCAGGCCGACCCCAGCATTTTCCGGGAAAAGCTGGAACAGTGGCCCCCTTTGCCCGGCGGCACCGCCCGTCCCCGGCCCGAAGAAGGGGTTCCGGGTCAGAACGCCATGCTGGCGCTGGATGCGAACTTCCGTTCGGCCCCGCAGGTAGTGGCAGGCATCAACTTTATCTTTGAACAGCTCATGACACCGCAGCTGGGCGATACAGCTTACGGCGACGGACAGCGGCTGGTCTGCGGCGCGCCGGGGGAATACGCAGGCAGCGTGGAAGCACAGTTCCTGCCCGATGCGGAAGCGGAGACGGATGCAAAGTGGATCGCGTCCCGCATCGAAAAGCTCGTTGCAGAGAAAGAGCCGGTGCGGGACGGCGGCACCACCCGCCCGGTGCAGTATGAGGACTGCTGCATCCTGCTGGCAGCCCGCGGCGATTTTCCGGCCTACGCCGAGGCGCTGACGGCCCGGGGCATCCCGGTCTATGCCGATGCAAGAGAAAATCTGCTGGAAGCACCCCATATCCGGCCCCTCATCGCCCTGCTGCGGGTCATTGACAACCCGGCGCAGGATATCTATCTGGCCGCCGCCATGCTGGGCCCGGTGTTCGGCTTCACGGACGATGATCTGGTTCGGCTCCGGGCCGGTTCGCAGGCGGCGCAGAAAGAGCAGGAGCCGGGACAGGAAAAGCAGAAACACTCCCGCATGAGCCTGTACGGCGCTGTCCTGCAGGCTGTCCAGAGCGGGGAAGAGGACGATTTCACCCGGAAGGTGAAATGGTTTTATCAGAAGCTGACCGGTCTGCGCCGGATGGCCCGGAGCGTGCCGGTGGAAGAGCTGCTGGAAGAGATCTTTGTCTCCACCGGCTACCTCGCGGCCCTCGGTGCCATGGAGAACGGACAGCACCGCCGGGAGGATGCGCGGCGGTTCGCTTCCTTCTGCGCCGGTGCGGGTGCAGGCGGCATCTCCGGTCTGGTGCGGGCCATCGATGCGGCCGCGCTGGCAGGCTCCACCGGGCAGGAGACGACACCCGGCGGGGCAAGGCCCGGCTGCGTCACCATTATGACCATCCACCGCTCCAAGGGCTTGCAGTTCCCGGTGGTGTTCGTAGCCGACACGGCCCGGCAGTTCAATGTCTCAGACACCCGTCAGCCGGTGCTGCTCCACCGCGTCTATGGCGCGGGCCTGCGCCTGCGGCCCGAGGGCGGTGAGGGAGCCTATAAGACTGCCGCCTATGCGGCCCTGTCCAACATCCACTCTGCGGAGCTGCGGAGCGAACAGATGCGGCTGCTCTACGTCGCCCTCACCCGGGCGCAGGATAAGCTCATCCTGACCATCCCGCTGGGCATCAGCAAAAGCAGCGACCCCTTTGCGAAAGCCGCGGCGTTCCTTGCCGCCGGGGCGGGAGAGACCCTGAACAGTCAGGCGGGCAGCTTTGCCGACTGGCTGCGGGCAGCGCTCCTCGTCCACCCCAACGGCGGGCCGCTGCGCCGTCTGGCTGGAAATCTGGAACTGCCCTTTGTGGACACGAAAAGCACCATCGCCCTCACGATACAGGAGGATGCAGCCCCGGAGGAAGAGGCCAAAGAAGAGCAGCCGGAAGAAGCACTGCCGGAGGCCGACCCGGTTCTGGTAGAAGCTCTGCGGAAGGGTTTTGACTGGCGATATCCCGGTGCCGTGCTGGCAGACATCCCGGCCAAGGTCAGTGTCACCAGCCTTGTCCACGCCACCGAGCAGACCACGCTGGAACGCCCGGCGTTCCTCTCCAAAGACGGTCTGACCGCCGCCGAGATGGGCACGGCTCTCCATGCATTCCTTGAGCACGCCGACTTTGCCGCGCTGGCTGCGGTGCGGCAGGCGGGGGATGATGCTGTACTGGATGCCATCCGGTCCGAGCGGCAGCGTCAGGTGGGCGCGCAGCTCACACCGCCCGAAATTGCAGAAAAGCTGGATACCGTCAAGATCCTGCGCTTTGTCCGCAGCGAAGCCTTTGAGCGCATCTGCGCGGCAAAGGAAGTGCTGCGGGAACTGGCCTTTATCACCTCGCTGCCCGCTTCGGAGGTGATGGCTGCGCAGGGCCGCGAACAGCCCGAAGGAGAAGCCGCCAATGCAGGTGTGCTGGTACAGGGCATCGCCGACCTTGTGCTGGTCTTCCCGGATCATCTCGAACTGCTGGACTACAAGACCGACCGCCGCAAAGGCAGGGCGGACTTCCTGCGGGCCTATCATGCCCAGCTGGAACTCTATGCCCGGGCCATCGACAAGCGCTTTGCCCCCCGGAGAGTGACCTATAAAGGCATTTATTCGCTGGAACTGGGAGAGCTTATTGAGGTGAAGTGAGGGGGAGCAGTCTGGCAGCTTTCTGTCCGCCGGGAAATACCGGAGCGGGAGGCACACAGGCCGTGCACTGCCATCTCATCGGCTTGGGCAGTCCGGCAGTTTCCTGCCAGCTATCGCAAAACAAGTTTGCGATTGAACCGCTTGTCTTTAAACCACCCTCCGCCCCGCCGCTGGTGGTGGATGGTGGTTTAAAGCACGGCTTTGGGCAGAGCGATAGCTCAGGCACGCCGGTTGTTTCCTGAGCAAGTGTCCGCTGGGGTGGGACCCTGTTGCCGAAGGCAATAGGGCGGGAGATGGAATGGCCCGTTTCACTTGTGAAGGGAACTATCAGTGGGGCCGCATAGGAATCGTTCTGTCAGTATGAAACCATATGAAACCACAAAAGTAATATTTTTCTCGTCGAACGCATAAAAAGTGCTTGACAGCGACGGATGGGTATGGTAGAATATCCGACGTAAAGAAAGCAGCTACGGCCTGTGCCGCGCTCGCCTTGTGGGGTCAGAATCCCCGGGCTATACTAAGAACCGGTTCGTTCAAGCACGAATCGCGCTCCTGAGTGAATTTCGCGCGGCTGTCCTGATAAAAAGGGCGGCCGCGTTTTCTATGCCAAAAACGCAACACTATGGATTATTGTTTGGAGGTGCATTCATCATCGCTACCGCTGGAAAGTCGAAGGAACTGGAGATCAACGGTCAGATCCGTGACCGTGAGGTTCGCCTGATCGGAGCTGACGGCGAGCAGAAGGGCGTTGTGTCCATTCAGGTGGCCATGCGCGCTGCTGAGGAAGCCGGGCTGGATCTGGTCAAGATCGCACCGCAGGCTGTTCCGCCTGTGTGCAAAGTGCTGGATTACGGCAAGTACCGTTTTGAACAGCAGAAGAAGGAGAAGGAAGCCAAGAAGAACCAGAAGGTGGTCGAAGTCAAGGAGACCCGCCTCTCGCTCAACATTGACACCAACGACTTCAACACCAAGCTGAACCAGACGGCCAAGTTCCTGGCCGCCGGCCACAAGGTAAAGGCTTCGATCCGTTTCCGCGGCCGTGAGATGGCGCACAGCGCACTGGGCGCTGACGTGCTGAAGCGCTTTGCCGAGGCTCTGCCTCAGGCAAGCATGGATAAGCCGCCGGTTCTCGAGGGCCGCACGATGTCCATTCTGCTGATCCCGAAACCCAATAAGGACTAATTTTAGGAGGAAACTAAAATGGCTAAGATGAAACTGAAGACGCACTCCGGCGCTAAGAAGCGCTTTAAGCTGACCAAGAACGGCAAGATCAAGCGCGGCCATGCATTCCGCAGCCACATCCTGACCAAGAAGACCACCAAGCTGACCCGTGGTTA
>ERZ808240.2977-NODE-2977-length-17403-cov-4.728268_pt1 | contig 17403 bp, 16 predicted proteins | sample MGYA00521084_ERZ808240 | MGnify/ENA primary metagenome ERZ808240 (study PRJEB31516, sample SAMN03275571) | gut metagenome | biome: mammalia-associated habitat; material: feces | host: Papio cynocephalus | place: Kenya | collected 2012-08-06 ... | reverse complement strand
AGTAAAAGTGGGCGAAAGCGGATGCTTTTGCATCTGCTTTCGCCCACTTTCATTGCAGGGAAGATCGCTATGCGATGTTCTCTGCATCATGGCATCAGGACAAATGGTTTGCTGCTTTGTTATCCGGTATATCCAATCCCTTTGGATATCTCCTGCGCGATCTGCATCACGCCCTCCGCGATCTGCGGGATTTTTTCATCCGTGATCTGAATGGTGCTGCCGCTGGCACTGATGGCGGCGACAATTTCCCCGCAATAATCATAGATCGGTGCCGCGATGCAGCGGTTGCCGAGCTCATATTCCTCATCATCGATGGCCCATCCCTGTTTTCGCACTTTACGCAGTTCCTCCAGAAGATCCTGCATGTTTCCAATGGTGTGTGGCGTAAATCGGATAAACGTGCAATCCTTCATCTGTTTTTCGACATCTTCCTTCGATCGTCCTGCCAGCAAGACTTTTCCCAGGGACGAGCAGTACGCATGCATCCTGAGACCGATCTGCGAATACATCCGCACCGACGAAAAGACGTCCATTTTCTCGATATAGACTACATATTCTCCGTCCAGAACGCCCAGATGCGCCGTCAGACCGAACTTTGCGGCTAGCTTCGCGACATAAGGTCTAGCCTCTGTCTGCAGCTCCAGACTGTTGATATAGCAGCTGACCGCATCGATCAGCTTCAAGCCGATCTTATAGGTACCATCCTCGTTCTTTGCAAGATACCCCCGTCTAAAAAGCGTTTCTATGATGCGATACGCCGTGCTCTTGTGCAGATCCACCCGATTCGCGATTTCCGTCAGTCCCATCGGATGGTCTGCGCCAGCTACAGCTTCAATAATGTCAAGCGCTCGGTCGATGGATTGTACACCTTTTTCTTCTGTCATCGTTTTCCCCCTGTTTTACTGCTTTTTGGGCAACACCTGTCTCTTTTACTTTACCATAAAACGCGAAAAAAGCAAAGAATTTTATCGCTGCTTCATGCTTCTTATAAATTTATGCAGCAAATTCGATTTTTTTCATTGCGAAACGACAAATTCTGTTGTATACTGAATTGAAATTGAAATGAAAATGGAAATTTTGGAAGGTGCCTGATACCGTAACACATGAGGGCATCTGTCGGCCCGGCATACCGGGAGTTTGTCCAAAGGAGAGGAAGGCGTTCTCTCTCAGGGCTGCACGATCGATTAAGGCAGCAAGATCCTGAAACAAAAACGAGGTTCCCGCGACATGGCGGGGGTACCGATTAGGAGTTGATAATTCTAAAATGGAAAATGAATACTTTAAGGTCAAGGCGGGACTGAGGAATTCCGCCGCGGCGTCCTTTTGTGTTGGGGCGTTTGATGGTTTTATGACCTGGGTAAAATATGAAACCGGAAGCTACAGCCTGGATCCGTTCCGGGCTTTTTGTGATGCTCTGACTCAGAAGGCATCCAGCAACAGGGAAGGAGCGCTATACACAAAATGATTGAACTCAGACACTTAAGAAAAGAATTTGAAGACGTGACCCCTCTGGAGGACGTCAATGTCACCATCAATTCCGGTGACGTAATCTCCGTCATCGGACCATCCGGTACCGGCAAGTCTACGCTGCTGCGCTGCATCAACATGCTGGAAGCACCAACCTCCGGCGAGATCATCGTAGACGGGCAGGTTATCAACGATGGCAAATGTGACCTCAATGAGATCCGCAAAAAGATGGGCATGGTATTCCAGTCCTTCAATCTGTTCGGACATCTGACGGTCATCGAAAATATCATGAACCCGCAGATCACCCTGCTCGGTCGTTCCCGGCAGGAAGCCTACGACAAGGCGATGTCCCTGTTGAACACCGTCGGTCTCAGCTCCAAGGCATTCAATTATCCCGATGATCTTTCGGGCGGACAGCAGCAGCGTATCGCCATTGCCAGAACCCTGGCCATGGATCCGGACATCATTCTCTTTGACGAGCCGACCAGCGCGCTGGATCCGGGTATGATCGGAGAAGTCCAGGCGGTTATCCGCATGCTGGCCAAGTCCGGCATCACGATGATGATCGTGACCCACGAAATGGATTTCGCGCGCAAGATCGCCAATCGTGTTCTTTTCATGGATGAGGGCGGGATCTACGAGGAAGGTACGCCGAAAGAGATTTTCGAGCATCCGCAGAAGCCAAACACCATCAAATTTATCCGCCGTCTCACCTCCCTGACCTACAAGATCGAAACCGACGATTACGACTTCACCGAAGCTTACGATGAACTGCAACAGTACGCCGAAAAGCTCCTGATCGAGAACGAACGGATCAGTGACCTGCAGATCGCTTTGGAAGAGATTGTTGTCAACAATATCATGGAAAGCACCGATGAGCCGCATGTCCTGGTTCGTGTAGACTATTCCGAGAAGCTCGACCTGCTCACGCTCAGCATTCGCTATCAGGGCGATCACCACGATCCGAAGGATTCGGATAATGAATTGTTCCTGGAAATGCTCGAAGAGCCGACCACAGAGCTCATAGATCAGGTTGTGGATCCGCCTTATGGTATTTACAACAATCTGATTCAGATCCATTTCAAGTGGGAGGAGGCATAACCTGTATGAAACAGAACACAATCGCAAAAAAACGCGCAGCGCTTCTGCTGACGCTCCTGGTGATCACCCTGCTGCTTACCGGCATCCTGTCCACGGCTTCTGCCTACGCAGCCGAGTATGAAAAGATCGCTGATCTGAATGGGAAAAAAATCGGCGTGCAGACCGGATGTCTTTATGAAACGCATATCGCGGACAAATGTCCGGATGCGGAGATTCAGTATTTCACCATGCCGCAGGACATGATCCTGGCACTCAACTCGCAAAAAATCGACGCTTACCTCATCGAGGAGGTCGGCTATTACGCTACTGCGGCGGCACATCCCGAGCTTGCGGTGCTGAAGGAAAGCGCCGGCATCTGCGAAGCAGCCGTGATTATCGGAAACAATGAAAAGCAGGAAAAGCTGTTGGCGCAGGTCAATGAATTCATTGCCAACCACGGACCGAACGGCGATGGGATGCTCGATGAAATGTACGACTACTGGGTCAAGGATTTTGACGCGGAAACCAGCAAGACCAAGCAAGGTGGCTTCACCGGCGAAAACGGCGAATTGATCATTGCCTGCGAGGGCGGCTATGAACCGTTTTCGTATGTCAACGAGGATGGCGACTGCGGCTACGACGTAGACTTTATTTATCGTTTCTGCCGCGAATACGGCTATACCCCGAATATCCAGCGTGTGGCCTTTGAGTCCATCGCTCCGGGTGCGGAATCCGGCAAGTATGATATCGGTATGAATATCATCCTCAGTGATGAACGAGACGATAACGCCTGCCTTTCGGACGTTTACTATACCTGCGATATTTTTATGGTCGTGCCGGGTGAAAATGATGAAAATGTCGGTTTCTTCGCACGCATGAAGGACAACTTCGAAAACACCTTCATCAAGGAGAGCCGTTGGAAACTGTTTGCCTCCGGCGCAGGTATCACCCTGCTGATCACGCTGAGTTCCATCATTCTTGGCACGATCATCGGCTTTGCGGTCTTCATGCTTTGCCGCAAAGGAAACCCGATCCTCAACGGCGCGACAAACGCCATGCTCTGGCTGATTCAGGGTATGCCGACAGTCTTGCTTTTGATGATCCTCTACTACATTGTCTTCGGTTCCACCAGACTGAGCGGTACGCTGGTCGCGATCGTCGGCTTCACGCTGATCTTCGCCTGCGCGATGTACGATATGCTCTCGGTTGGCTTTGGTGCGATCGGTAATGGACAGTATGAGGCGGCAACTGCCATGGGCTACAGCAATAACCAGAGCTTTTTCAAGATCCTCCTGCCGCAGGCAGCCAAGCACTTCCTGCCTATCTACAAAGGCGAAGTTGTCACACTGATCAAGGAAACCTCGGTTGCGGGCTATATCGCCATCCAGGATCTGACGAAGGTCTCTGACCTTGTAAGAGCCCGTACCTATCAAGCCTTCTTTGCCCTGATCTTTACCGCTATCATCTACTTCCTGATCTCCGGGATCCTGACCCGCGTCGTCGGCCTGATCGAAAAGAAGATCGACCCGAAATCGCGCTCCGTGGATAAGATCCTCAAGGGCGTACAGGTGGACGAGTAAGAGCGAAAACGTGCAGGAAAGCATGCAGGGAACCGCATAAAAAAGAAAATATGAAACAAAACCGACACATCGTTTGCGAAAGCAGTGAAGTGATGTGTCGGTTTTTTGCGTAATCTTGTTTTGTATGCGCTTGCTGTGTTGCCTTTTCGCAAGGATACGGGATTGATCCGTTCGCGATGTGCCTTACACGTCACTCCGATCCGTATAGTGCGTATGCAGCAGCTGGTGGGAACGCATGCCGCCTGCCATGCCGAGGTACTCCTTATAGAGCTTCTTGACGGTCGGGTTGTTGTGCGCCTTGCGGATATACTTTTCGCGGTCGCCTTTATAGAGGGCGCTGGCGCGCTTCTCTTTGAAGTCTACCCAGTTGCGTACATCTGAGACCTGCAGCGGCTGCCCGCCGCCATTGATGCAGCCGCCCGGACAAGCCATGATCTCGATAAAGTCAAAATGCTCTCCGGCCTTGACGCGCTCGATGAGCTCGCGCGCGTTGCCGAGTCCGTGCGCGACCGCCGCCCGGATCGTAAGATCCGCGATCTCGACCTCGGCTACCTTAATGCCATCATCCAAACCGCGTACCTGCACATAGTCAATGGCATCCGAACTGCTTCCGTTGAGCAGATCCGCTACGGTTCTGAGTGCCGCCTCCATCACGCCGCCGGTCGTACCGAAGATCAGACCCGCGCCGGTCGACATACCGAGCGGGTTGTCAAATTCCCCGTCTCCGATGGCATTGAAGTCAATCCCGATCATTTTGATCATACGTGCCAATTCCCGGGTCGTGATGACCGCATCGACATCCGGCAGCCCGTTGACCGAAAGCTCCGGCCGCTGTGCCTCATATTTTTTGGCCACACAAGGCATGACCGAAACCACGTAGATCGACTGCGGATCGATATCGTTCTTTTCCGCGTAGTAGCTCTTGATAATCGCGCCCATCATCTGGTGCGGTGATTTGCAGGTCGACAGATTCGGCAGCATCTCCGGGAAATTATGTTCGCAGAACTTGATCCAGCCCGGCGAACAGGAGGTGATCAGCGGCAGTACTCCGCCGCCGCGAATACGATCGATCAGCTCTGTTCCTTCTTCCATGACAGTCAGATCTGCTGCCGTATCGGTATCAAAGACCTTATCAAAACCCAACATGCGCAGTGCCGTCACCATCTTGCCGGTCACATCGGTTCCGATCGGGTTGCCGAATTCCTCGCCAAGCGCTGCGCGCACAGCCGGTGCCGTCTGTACGATGACATGCTTCTCCGGGTCATTGAGTGCATCCCAGACCTCGTCGATACTGCGATGCTCCTGCAGCGCGCCGGTCGGACAGACATTGATGCACTGTCCGCAATTGACGCAGACGGTCGCATCCAGGCTACGATTCTCCGCAGTTCCGATCACGGTATAAAAACCACGGTTGATGGCTGAGATCGCGCCGACCGTCTGAATATTGTTGCACACACTCACGCATCGTCTGCAAAGAATGCAGCGGTTCGGATCTCGCTGAATCGAGATGCCCTCATCAACGCTCAGCGGCTGATCCATGGTAATTTGCTCCTGATATTTGACATAATTCTCAAAATGTACGTCCATTTTATCCGTCAGGATCTGCAGTTCGCAGGAATTCGCTCGCGTACAGCTCTGGCATCTGGCCGGATGGTTGGAAAGAATCAATTCCAGCGTCTTCTGTCTGACCTTCATGATCTCCGGCGTGTGCGTCCGCACCTCCATACCGTCCTTGACCGGATAGCCGCAGGCAGCCTGGAGCGCGCGGGAGCCTTTGACTTCCACCAGACACATCCGGCAGCAGCCGATCTCGCTGACGTCCTTGAGGAAGCAGAGCGTCGGGATATGAATATTGATTTCCTTGGCCGCCTCCAGGACGGTGTAGGTATCCGGAACATAAACCTGAATTCCGTCGATCGTTACATGTACTTTTCCCATTTCAGGTTTCCTCCTTTACGCATTCTTCATGATAGACTTGAACGGGCACTTCGCCATGCAGACACCGCATTTGATACACTTATCCTGATCGATGCTGTACGGCTCGTCCTTGCTGCCGCTGATCGCGCCGACCGGACAGTTCTTCGCACAGATGCCGCAGCGTTTGCAGACCTCCGTGTCGACCACATAGCGCAGCATGGAGACACAGACACCGGCAGGACATTTTTTGTCCCGTACATGTGCCACATATTCGTCCCGGAAATATTTCATCGTCGAAAGCACCGGATTCGGCGCAGACTGCCCCAGACCGCAGAGCGAGGCGCGTTTGATCGTATGCGCCAGCTCTTCCAGCTCGTCCAAATCCTCCATGGTGCCCTTGCCCTCCGTGATTTTTGTGAGAATGTCCAGCATTCTGCGCGTACCGATCCGGCAAGGCGGACATTTGCCGCAGGATTCATCTACCGTAAACTCCAGGAAAAACTTCGCGATGTCGACCATACAGGTATTTTCGTCCATGACGATCATACCGCCGGAACCCATCATCGAGCCAAGTTTGGTTAAGGATTCATAGTCGATCGGGGTATCCAGATGCTCGGTCGGAATGCAGCCGCCCGACGGGCCGCCGGTCTGCGCTGCCTTGAACCGCTTGCCGTCAGGAATCCCACCACCGATATCGTAAATCATTTCCCGCAGCGTCGTGCCCATCGGGATCTCAACCAGACCGGAATTGTTGATCTTGCCGCCCAGCGCAAACACCTTCGTACCGGTGGACTTTTCCGTGCCGATGCTGCGGAACCAGTCCGCACCCTTGAGCAGAATCTGCGGTACATTCGCGAAGGTTTCCACATTGTTGAGAACCGTCGGCTTGCCGAACAGTCCGCGCACTGCCGATGAAGGCGGTTTGAGACGCGGTTCTCCGCGGTTTCCTTCAATGGAGATCATCAGTGCCGTCGCTTCTCCGCAGACGAACGCACCCGCGCCGAGACGGATCTCGATGTCAAAATTCAGACCTTTTCCGAGGATATTTTTGCCCAATAGACCATAGGCTCTGGCCTGTGCGATCGCAATCTTAAGACGCGCCACCGCGGTCGGATATTCCGCGCGAACATAGATATAGCCTGACTGCGCGCCGATGGCATAGGCTGTAATCGCCATCGCTTCCAGCACAGAATGCGGGTCGTCCTCTAGGATCGAACGATCCATGAACGCGCCCGGATCGCCCTCGTCCGCGTTACAGACTACGATTTTCTCGTCGGTCTGCTGCTGTGCCGCGACCTCCCATTTCGTACCCGCTGGGAAACCGCCGCCGCCTCTGCCGCGCAGTCCGGAATCCTTGATGATGTCGATGACATCCTCCGGCTGCAGCTCGTACAGCGCCTTGGCGAGCGCCGCGTAGCCGTCGAGCGCGATGTATTCCTCGATACGCTCCGGATTGATCCGGCCGCAGTTCTTCAGTGCGATGCGGTTCTGCTTGGAGAAGAATGCTTCTTCGTGCGGGGAAAGCAGTCGTTCAATGATCTTACCGTTTTTGACATGGCTCTCCCAGATCTCATCAATGTCATCTTCCGATACCCTGGTGTACATCGTGCCCTCCGGCTGCAGCACCAGGATCGGACCCTCGGAACAAAGGCCAAAGCAGCCCGTCCGCTCGACGGCGATCTCCTCCTGCATCCCATCGCGCGCAGCCAGCTCGGTAAGGCGCGTGATCAGCTTGCCGGAACCGGAGGAATGGCAGCCGCCCCCGCCGCATACCATAAGATAGAGCTTCGCGCCGCTTTCGGCATCGGCGTCAAAACGATGTCCGATCTGCATGAGGGTCGCTTCCTTGATCTGTTTCAGCGCGTCGGCTGATTTCAATCTGCTGCGCACCGTGTTTGTCGTCTGCATCTTGTCCGCACTCGCGGTTTTTGCCATCTTATCCGTCATTCGCCCTGTGCTCCTTCCATCTGCTCATATTTGCTGATGATCCCGTCAATATCCTCGACCGTCAATCTGCCATAGACCTCTTCATTGATCGTCATGACCGGTGCCAGACTGCAGGCGCCGATGCAGCGGCAGGAATCCAGTGAGAACAGTCCGTCCTCGGTACATTCGCCGACTTCGATCATCAGCCTCTCCTTGAGTTTGTCCAGAATGTCCGCGGCGCCTTTGACATAGCAGGCGGTGCCCAGACAGACACTGACACGATATTTGCCCTTCTGCGTGAGGGAAAACTGCGAATAAAAGGTCGCTACGCCATACACCTTCGCCTCCGGGATTTCCAGACCTCGCGCCACCTTTTTCATCACCTCCGGCGGCAGATATCCGAAGATGTCCTGCGCCTCGTGCAGAACCGGTATCAAGGCGCCCGGTGTTTCCCTGTATTTTTGAATCACTTCTTCCAGCTGTTGCATCTGGTTTTGTTCACTGCAACACATACCTTGTCTCTCCTTTTTTACTTACATTCAGCTTGCCGCGGCGGTTCCGCAACTCCGTGGGCAGGTTGCGCCACGGCAAAGACAAAATTCACGTTGAAACCGCCTGTCGCAGGGCAATCTGCGAGCAAGCGGCTTTCAATATTAGTCGATAATATTTTAACACATGCATACAAGGTTCACAATCCTTTAATTTGTAAAACGCAGAAAAACCGGTTAAAAATTTCCCTGCCTTCGTATGTCTTACAGCTTGGACGCGATCTCCTCAATGCGCATCAGTCGTTTGTTGATGCCGGATTTTTTAAGCGGCGGATCGCACAGCTCGCCGAGCGCGGTAATGGAAATATCCGGATTCGCCAGCCGCAGCAGCGCGGTCTGTTTCAGCTTTTCCGGCAAAAAATCCAGCCCTTTGGTCTGCTCGATCCTGCGAATCGCTTCCATCTGCTTCATCGAGGCTTCAATCGCGCGATCCATATTCGCGTTATCGCAGTTGACCGTGCGTTTCGCGGAATGAACCATGCCCTTCTTAATGCGAGTTTCTTCCATGGAAAGCACCTGATGGCTCGCACCCATGATGGCCAGCATGTCACTGATGTAGTCCGCCTTTTTCATATACACCACATAGCGCCTGCCGCGCTGCACGACCTTGCAGCTCAGATCGACAAAGGAATTGATCAGCTTTTTGAGGTCGTTTGCCATGTTCTGCGATTCCAGCACAAATTCCAGATCATAGGCTTTTTCGGGATCACTCATCGTGCCGACACCCAGGAAAACACCGCGCAGATAGGCTTTTTTGCAGCATTTGCTGCCGATGATGCCGCTGTAGATGCCGTCCGAGATATAATTGTTGCCCTCTCGTACCAAAAGGATCCCGGTCTCGCGCAGGATCTGCTCACTGCGGTTATCCGCGTCGATGGTCAGGCTGTACGCATACTTCTGCCCCGCCTGCGCCTTGCCGACGGTCTTGCCTTCGCCGATCTCCAGCTTGGTCTCAATGCCGAAGTAGTCCTGGATTAGCTTTTTATAATGCCGGGCCACCGCCGGATTCTGCGTGGTGACAATAATCTTGAACTTACCGAAGCCCTGCAGGCCGATACTGCCTGCCACCCGCAAAAATCCCGATATTTCCGCCAGCATGCAGCACTTCTTTTCCGGCTGCACACGCGCCAGTTCATTTTTCGTTTCCGATGCAAACGACATTGCTTGTCCCTCCTCGTTTTTTCATTCCCAGTTTATCACATTTTCCCGCATTGTGCCAGAGTTTCCGTTCAGATTTCGCGGATTTTGCGCAGCGCAAAGTTACTTATCCACACGCATCGTTTCGTGCGGATAAGTAACGCAAACATTTTTACCGAACCTTCACATATCCCTTTTGACCGTTTTCATCGCGCCGGATGCGGTAGATGCCGCTCGGTGTGATCTGCTTGCCTGCCAGGATCGTTCGCACCCGCCGGATATCATCGGTCCGAAGATACAGACCGGTACTACAGGAGCGTACCAGTTCGGTCGGCAGTTTTTTCAGTGTCGACGCGATCCCCGCCTCTTCCAGCATATCCTCGGCGTAGGCCGCCTTATAAAAGGACGAAAACGAAATCACATATTCCTGAATCATCTTTTAACCCCCTTTGTTTCACAGGTTCTTATCATGAACGAGACTTCGGCGCAGCCTAACGTTCCTGCCTTATCGATCTTGTATGTAGTGGATCTACGCGTCTGTCCGAAGACTCTATCAGGAGAGCGCGCGCAAGATCAATTGTTTCAAAGAGGCTTTTTCGACGGTTTCTTCTGCGAGCAGGTCGTGCACCCCGACTTCCTTGCCCTCTTTCATCACATGCAGTTCTCCGACTTTATCACCTGCGGCAAGCGGCAGCGGTACTTCCTCTGACAGTTCGATTCTGGTGGTAATGCGGTCTTCCTTACCCTTTTGTACGAGACAGGTCACTTTCTCAGCGCTGACGACATCGATCTCCTGCGGAGTCCCTCGTTCGACTTTCATACGCGTCAGCACCTCACCCTCGTTCGCGACCAGCTTACTGCCGAAATTCGCGAAGCCGTAATCAAATAGTTTCGCGACCTGCGCGTTGCGGATCTTGGAGGTTTCACAGCCCAGCGCCACCGCGATCAGATGCGTATCTTCACGGCTCGCCGAAGCGCTCAGACAATACCCGGCCTCTGCTGTAAATCCGGTCTTGATGCCGTTACAGCCCGGATAGGTCTTGATCAACTTGTTGGTGTTCGTCAAGCCGAACTCCTTTTCCTTGCCCGGCAGTCCCACGGTGATCGTGCTCTGCCAGGTGGTGAACCACTTGTGCGTTTCCTCAAAGGCATAAAGCTTGCGTGACATCACTGCTATATCATATGCGCTGGAATAGTGATCTGCCACCGGCAGACCATTGGTATTGACAAAGTGCGTATCCCGCATGCCGAGTTCCTCTGCCCATTCGTTCATCCGCTCCACAAAGATCTCCTCGCTGCCGGCCACAAACTCCGCCAGCGCCACGCACCCGTCATTGGCGCTCGCCATCGCCACGCCTTCCATCAGTTGCGCAACGGTATGCGTCTCACCCGCTTCCATGTACATCTGGCTGCCGCCCATCGACGCTGCCCGCTCCGAGATCGTAACCGGATCGTCCAGTGTGATCTTCCCGCTCTCCACGGCCTCCATGATCAGCAGCATCGTCATGACCTTGGTAACCGAAGCCAGCGGTAGCTCCGTATGCGCATTCTGCTCAAACAGCACTTCGCCGCTTTCCGCATCGATCAGGATTGCTCCTTTTGCCGCAACTGCAAACGCGGATTTCGGCGCGCTGTCGCCCGCCGGCGCGTCCTTGACAGTTTCCACCTCGATCGGCTCCTGTGCCGGAAGTTTTTCCATAAACATTGAAACGCCGACAAACCCACAGAGGATCATACTCACGCCTACCAGCGACGATACGATTCTTTTCCACATAAAAAAGCCCCGCCCTTTCCCGTTTCGTGGTAAAGTATACGGAGCTTTTGTATAGAATATAACTATTTTTACATCATCGCCATCAGTTCTTCGATTTCTTCTTCCGAAAAGCTGTCCGGGTCTACGTTGGCCATGTAGCAGGCATTTTCAAACAGAGCCTCGCTGAATTCCGCTTCCGGCAGCATATTCAGAAACACGGCGACCCGCATCAGGCGGTCGTCCTGTTCGTTTTCATCTTCATCTTCTTCCTCCGGATATCCGAACGGATACCCGAAATCATCCGGTGCATCATAATCGCTCATGCATTCACTTCCCATCTTCTCTTCGGAAAATCTACAGCCCGATGATCTTTTTGATGAGTTTCGGGCGTTCGACCGGGGTCTGGCCGATGGCAAAGGCTTTCGCTGCCTCCTGTCTGCCGTTTTCGAGTTTCGCCGGGTCGTTGCCGTAGAAGGTTGCGAGGACATCGCCCTGCTTGACGGCATCGCCGACTTTTTTGTGCAGGTAAATTCCTGCTGCCAGGTCAATCTGATCCTCTTTGGTGGCTCTGCCCGCGCCGGTATGCTGGGAAGCAAGTCCGATCGCTCTGGCCGCGATCTTCTGCACATAGCCGTCTGTTTCGGCCAGCAGATCCAAATGATGCGCCGCCTGCGGGAACAATGTGTAATCGTCGACAATCGCCGGATCGCCGCCCTGCGCCGCGGCGAACTTGCGGAACTGTTCCAGTCCTTTGCCGCTTCGCAAAGCCTCCGTCGCCATCGCATGCCCTTCCTCCGGCGTGGCTGCCTTGCCGCCCAGGTATACCATCACGCCTGCCAGACGCTCCGCCAGCTCGGTAATATCCGCAGGACCATTGCCCTTGAGTGTTTCGATAGCTTCGATCACTTCCAGCGCGTTTCCGACCGCGCAGCCCAGCGGCTGTCCCATCTCCGTGATCGCCGCGACCGTACGTCTGCCCGCGTCGTCGCCGATATCGACCATCAGATTGGCTAACGTCTCCGCATCCTGTTCGTTTTCCATAAACGCGCCGTCCCCGACCTTGACGTCGAGCACGATGGCGTCGCTGCCTGCCGCCAGCTTCTTGCTCATGATCGAAGAAGCGATCAAGCCGAAATTATCGACCGTCGCAGTCACGTCTCGCAGCGCGTATAGCTTTTTGTCCGCCGGGGTAATATGCGCGGTCTGTCCGATCACGGCCATACCGATCTCACGCACCTGCGCAAGGAATTCCTCCGGTTCCAGACTCGTGCGGAAGCCCGGAATGGATTCCATTTTATCGACCGTGCCTCCGGTAAAGCCCAGGCCGCGACCGCTCATCTTGGCAATCGGCACGCCGCAGGCCGAAGCCAGCGGCGCCACGATCAGCGTCGTCTTATCACCGACACCGCCGGTCGAATGCTTGTCGACCTTGACACCCGGGATTGATGACAGATCTACCGTATCGCCGGAATACCGCATCGCGTCTGTCAGTTCAAAGGTCTCGCGGCGGGAAAGTCCGCGGAAAAAGATCGCCATCAAAAGTGCCGACGCCTGATAATCCGGGATCTCTCCGGCTACATAGCCCTTGATGAAGAAGGAAATTTCCTCACGGGTGAGCTCACCGCCCTCTCTTTTTTTATAAATAATATCGCTCATGTTGAACATTACAGTATCCTCTCCTTACCATCCGACGATCTGCTTCTTAAAACTGGTTCCCACGCCCGTAAACGGCACACGCAACAGCTCGCATACCGTCGCTCCGATGTCACCGAAAGAGTCTCGGATGCCGATTTCCGCACCGTACTTCAAGGTGTGTCCCCATGTGATGATCGGGATATATTCTCTTGTATGATCGGTGCCCGGCGCGGTCGGATCGTTTCCGTGATCCGCGCAGATCATCAGCACATCATCGTTGACCATCTCTTTCATGATCTCCGGCAGCCTTGCGTCGAATTCCTCGATGCACCTTGCATACCCTTCCGGATCTCTCCGATGCCCATATTTGGCGTCAAAATCGACCAGATTTGTAAAAATCAAGCCTTCAAAATCTTCCCGCATCGCCTCGATCGTCTTGTCGATGCCGTCCATATTGCTCGTGGTGTGTACAGATTTGACAACACCCTTGCCATTAAAGATATCATTGATCTTGCCGATCGCGTAGACCATCTTCCCCGCATTTTTGATCATATCCAAAATGGTATCTCCCGGCGGCGTGACCGAATAGTCCTTGCGGTCGGAAGTTCGTTCGCGTTTGCCCTCCGCGTTGATGATATACGGACGCGCGATCACTCTGCCGCAGGCCCAATCGCCGACCAGCATCCTGCGTGCGACCTCGCAGTAGTGATAGAGCGTATCCAAGCCGAATTTATCCACATTCATCGCGATCTGGAACACACTGTCTGCCGAAGTATAGACGATCGGTTTGCCGGTCGCCTCATGCTCGTCACCGAGCACTTCAATGATCTCGGTTCCGGATGCCGGATAGTTGCCGAGACATTCGATGCCGATCGCCTTCTGATAGGCCTCCATAAATTCCGGCGGGAATCCGTTCGGGTAAGTCTTAAACGGTACATCGGTCGGAAGACCCGCGATTTCCCAATGGCCGGTGGTTGTGTCCTTACCCTTGGAAGCTTCCGCGCATTTTCCGACATTGGCCTCCGGATCGTAAATCGCCAGGTCATGAAAAGAAACATCCGGCATATTGCCCCAGCCGATTCGCAGCAAATTCGGCATGTCAATACTTCCGCAATGCTGCCAGATATGGCCGAACGTATCAGCGCCGGCATCACCGTATGCAGCCGCATCCGGCAGCGCCCCCACACCGAGACTGTCTGTTACAATCAAAATCACTTTTTTTCCCATGTGTATACCTCCTTTGGTCTTGCATCCAAATAATCGAGAGAGACAAGGCTGTACTCTACACCGTTTCGTATGCCCTGTATGCCGCGCTTAAAATTATCCTTGCCATGCAGATGACCGTAAATACATTTTTTCACACCATAGCTTTCCAGCAGTTTTGTGAATTCCGATGCCTGGTGCATCTCGTTGGTCGGCGGGAAATGCAGTACCGCGAGGATCTCATCCGCGCCCTGTCGTTTCGCGTCATCCAGTGACATCTTCAGCCGCAGCACTTCCCGATCATAAATCTTGCGATCATGCGCGCTAAAGCCGTCAGTTCCCGGACAAATCCAGCCGCGGCTGCCGCAGATCGCCAGTCGCTTTTCTGCGCGTCGCACGGGAGGATCCACATCATGCGCCGCTCCGGTATGTGCATTTTCGTCATCCAAAACGCCGTTCGTCGCGCGCGGCTGTTCGCCTTCACTGCCGCGCGCGGCAGTGAAGGCCAGATACGCGTTGCACTGCATGAACTGCATGCTGCCGTCCTCATAAAGCTTGTTCAGCTTATGGATCGAGGTCCACCACAGGTCATGATTGCCCTTAAAGAAGATCTTTCTGCCGGGCAGCGCATGGATCCATTCCAGATCGGCTATGGCCTCATCCGGTCGCAGCGCCCACGAAATATCGCCGCAAACGATCACCAGATCCTCTGCACCGACCGTTTCATGCCAGTTCTGATACAGCTTTTCCGTATGGCCGACCCAGCCCCCTCCAAAAATATCCATCGGCTTTTCCAACCGCGGATCCAAGGACAGATGTAGATCACCGATCGCGAATAGTTTCATAAGATCCTTCCTCCGCTCCCGGCAGCTCCGAAATCTCCAGCAACTGCCTGCTTTCTTCCTGTGTCAGAGCCGTTACGCCTTTTAATTTTCTTACTATGCTTCTTGTCCGCACGCCGATCAGCTTATCCAGCTCGGCATTGGCCTGATTGAGGCGGTTTTGCGCGTTTTCCAGCACATTGCCGAACTTGTCGAACTCTGTCTTGACCGCGCCCAGCACATTCCAGACCTCGCCGGAGCGTTTTTGGATCGCCAGGGTGCGGAAGCCCATCTGCAGGCTGTTGAGCAGCGCCGCCATCGTGGTCGGTCCTGCGATATTGACCTTGTAATCCCTTTGCAGAGTTTCCAGAAGTCCTCTGCGCACAACCTCCGCGTACAGTCCCTCAAACGGCAGGAACATGATGCCGAAGTCCGTCGTATACGGCGGTTCGATATATTTATCGTGAATATCCTTGGCCTCGGATTTAATGATGCGTTCCAGATTTTTCGCTGCTTCCTCGACCGCCGCCGGATCGCCGAGCTCATACGCGTCCACCAGTTTCGCGTAAGCATCACCCGGAAATTTGGCGTCAATCGGCAGCCAGATCGTACCGTCCTCATCGCCGGGCAGTTTAACCGCGAATTCGACGCGTTCACTTCCGGTCGACCTGGTTCGGACATTTTCCTCATACTGCTCCGGCGTCAGGATCTGTTCAAGGATCGCGCCCAACTGGACTTCGCCGAGAATGCCGCGGGTCTTGACATTGGAGAGGACTTTTTTGAGATCGCCCACGCCGGCTGCCAGATTCTGCATCTCGCCGAGACCCTTATAAACCTGTTCGAGCCGCTCACTGACCAACTGGAAGGACTTGCTGATGCGGTCTTCCAGCGTCTTTTGGAGTTTTTCGTCGACGGTCTGGCGCATCTGTTCGAGCTGTTTTTGGTTATCCTCATTGAGCTGTCCGATCTTTTTCTCCATCGCGATACGGATGTTCTCCAACTTCTGCTCGTTTTCGACGGCCATATGACTGAAGCGCGTGTTCAGATCAGCCAGCCGCTTGTCGAGGTTCTCCGCGCTGTCCTTCTGGTTGGTCGAAACCATTTCACCGAAGGTCTGCATACTTGCCTGGATTCCGTTCTGCATTAGCTGCACGCTCTGCAGCAGATCCTGCTTGAGATGCCGCAGTTCCTCCATCTGCGCCGCATCCGCTCGCATCCGCTCGCCTTTGAGATCGGTCAGTGCTTTCTGCGCATTGCTGTATTTGATCAGCAGCAGGATCAGTACGATCAGTACCGCCGCTGTCATTCCCGTTAAAATGTAAGTGAATACGGTTTCCGTCATGCATCCCCCTTATCTTTCGTCAAGATCGTCAAGATCCTCAATATCCTCATAGTCCTCATCCGTGCACTGCTCAAACGGCTTATTCTGCGCATCAGCGGCCGCCTTCCCGGACGCTTTTTTCTCTTTCTTTGCATTCTTTTTGGCGTCCCTGGCTGCGGCCTTTGCCTCATATTCCGCCTGCTTCTCTGCCAGATCCGCTTTTTGCCTCTCGTATTCCTTGGCGTATTCCGGATCCAGACTGGCCTTGAGTTCCTTATAGGCCTCTTCCAGCAGCGTCACATCCCGCATCGCGGAGTTGAGGATCGCCTGCAACGCCATAAAGATCTCCCGCAGTTCCTCGGTCGTGACCCTTTTACGCTGCGCCTTGCGGTTCTGAAAATCATAGAACCGCATATTCCGCTCGCAAAGCTTTGCAAACGTCTTTTGACTCTGCGCGAATTTTGCTTTCAGATCCAACGCCAGCGCGTCGTCCTCCGGCACGGCGATCTCGTCCATGGTCAGTGCCTCCGCTTCCTCTTTATGCTTGGAAAACCGCTGGATAAAGCCTTCGAAGTTTTTCTTCTGAAACGGCTTGAACTGCTTCAGATACTGTCCCGCATCCGCATTCGTTCTCCCGTAGGGCATGATGATCTCCATAAAATATTTGTCTACCACACGAAATAATTCATCTGCATAAGCCATATGCCTACCTCCTTCGCGCACAAGATGCGCTCTCTTGGCCTTATTTGCCCGGATGCTGAGCGGCTCCGTCTTCGCCTTTCGGCTCGCCGATTGCCTTTGCTCGGGCGCCTGTCTTGCATCTGCTCTGTCTGCGCTTTGCTTGACACTCGCATTGCCAAGGACATTGTACCACAAAATAAAGCCGGGAGAAAGAGTTTTTCTCACGCAAAAAGGACGGGAATGTCCCGTCCTCCGGTTTTCGCTCTTATTTTCGGCGTTATCGGCAGTCTGCTTATTTCGCCGCTTTCTTTGCGGTTTCGCAAAGTGCCGCGAA
>ERZ808240.2976-NODE-2976-length-17403-cov-8.192587_pt1 | contig 17403 bp, 17 predicted proteins | sample MGYA00521084_ERZ808240 | MGnify/ENA primary metagenome ERZ808240 (study PRJEB31516, sample SAMN03275571) | gut metagenome | biome: mammalia-associated habitat; material: feces | host: Papio cynocephalus | place: Kenya | collected 2012-08-06 ... | reverse complement strand
ATAAAAATAGCTTGAATGTGTGTTTAATAAATTACATATTTTGTTAAGTAATTTTAAATAAATGGTTTTTTAATCCAATTAAAATTTATTTAGACACTAGGCTTATTTATGCTGAAACAAATTCACACCGAAAACAAGATTCGTCTAACGGTCATTCTCTTTTTGCCTTTCTTTTTTCTCTCTGATTTTGGACAAATCTCCTCCAATATCTGCCTTAACATTGAATCATATTCGATTGATTGATGCGTTAAAATACACTTTACAGTATCATAATAAACCAATGTTAATTCATCACAATAAACACAATTGCCATACTTTGCTATAAGTTTATTACGAAAAATTCTACTCCTACAAAAAGCTTCTAATTGAGCAAATTGACGATTCATTTTATATACCACCTTTGTTATAATGTTATCACACATTTTCGATTTAAAATAGCGTTTTTTAACAAAAAATTTCAACAATTTTGGTCATTCGACACTATTCGACAAAATACGACAGTAAAATATAAAATGGAACAAATTTTTTAATGTGTTTTTTGCTTTTAAGATTAAAATTTCTATCGTGCTTATAAAAATTAAAAGCATAAACCCTTTAATACTTCAAAATTAATTTCAACAAAATAAAAAGCGAATAAAACATCACTGTGTTCTACTCACTTCATAATTTGACTTTTTATAAAAATGTCACCATGTTTTTGCCCGTATTTAACCATATCATATTTGTGATTAGTAAATTTAAAAGTATTCATTCAATTAAAATAACAATCTTTCACCTTTTATTTTTTCTATACTGAAAAATGTAATTTGCCCTTTGCAAAAGCAGAGCATATTTTCAAATCAAAGTGATTAAAATCAGTCGTCTAAAATAATGTTGTATATATGATGCAAAAGAATTGAAACTGCTTCATTTATATTGTTCTCGTTACTTTCCTTTTTATGTTTGCTTAAAAAAGCTAGTGCCTGGTTTCGTAATACGTGCATATTAACATTATTTTTGTTAAAAATATAATCTTTATTGGTTGAATTGCACTTGGTTGGCGTTATGTTTGCAAATTTCCAAACTTCTTCTATATCAAAGCTAGTGGTAGCAAAACCATGATACACAAGTCTTGAACGGATTCCTCCAACTTTTCTTTTGAATGTTTTTGCCAAATCTGGGACACTTGTGCCAGACATATACTTCTTAACAATCTCTTCGTCTTCTTCTGGAGTATATCTTGCTCCCGCATTTGAATACGCTTTATGTTTTTCAATGTATTGCATAGTTGTGTTAAGGTCTTTCCTTACATATCTAAACCCTTCACTGCGCAGAATTCTTTTAATGGCCCTAATTTTAAGATTGTATTTTATTTTTAAAGCATTCATGTCCATGCCATTTTTAAAATCTTCAACAAGCATTTTTTTATCTAAACAAATAGCTTCATTACTTTCAACAATGCTTTTTATTCTTTGTAAAGATTCATCGCTGATGTTCAAAATTTCGCCAGTGCAAGGATCAATTTTATTCATCAATATCTTTAAAAATACAGCGTTATCATTATTGTTCATTTTCATACTTGCTCCTTATTCTACCAATCTCTAAAAACATTATTTTATCAAAGATTATATTCTTAAATTTTTATTATACTAACTATATTATTTAAAGTAACTTTTTTAGTTGTAAATTATTAATGGTTATTTTAAAACTCATAATTTTTTTGGTCGCCATCAATAAGAAATATATTTATAGTTTTACCTTTAACCATCATTTCTCCCTTTGATTCACTAAATCGAACATTCTTCCTAGAACAAGTTTATAATATTTTCGTAAAATATGCAACATTATGAGAAAAATGAAAAATTTTATATTACCAACTCATTTTTTAATCATCAATTAAACTACTTATTGCAATAGTTTTGCTTAAAAATGTCTTCGTCGCTTTCAGACAAAACTTTTGATATTAAAAACTTTGATATACCAACAATAAAAGTTTTGTATTTTTTGTAGAAAATACTAATGTTAATGAAATAAATTTTTTAAAAAATCTAATTCGTCATACTTTTGCATCTTATTATTTTGCAATTGGAATTCCGACAAAATATGTTCAGCAATGGTTAGGGCATTCTTCAATTGTATTAACAATGGACATTTACACAGACACTGATGAAAATTCGACTAAAAATAAAATTCAAAAATTATACAATAACTACTACTTAGAAAACATTTAAAATATATTTATTTTAAAATGCATTTTTTTACACCAATTTTTACACCAATCTTGAAACGAAAACAAAATATCAAAAAAATTTTTATAACAAAAAACCCTACAAAAATGTAGGGTTTGGGCGGGACTAACAAAGTTCAAGTTGAACTAATAATGGATAAAAACCTATCACTAGAGTTTTGCTAATTATTAAGTAAAACGCTTGCATTTTATAAGCGTTTTTGTTATATTATATTGTAAATAAGTTAAATAACTAATTAACGAGGTCAAAATGAGAAAAAATAAGGAGTTCGGAGAATATTTAGAACAATGTCGTGGTTCGACAACTATACAGCATCTTGCCGATATTTATGGTTGTACCCGAGTTTATATGTGGGATATTTTACATGGTAATGTAAATCCCCCACAAGACTTTTATAAGGTTGAAAATATAGCTAATGAATTAAAATTACACAATTCACAAAAAAATAAACTATACGATAAAACGGCATTGAAAAACGACATCCCCATAGATATAAAACAAATAATAATTGATAATCCAAATTTAATTGTAGATTTAAGAGAGAAGAAAGAAAAAGGAGAAATAAAATGAGAAGTATTGAAGAAAAAGTTGAAGAACATTATAAAAAAATGTTGGAAACTTATCAAATTCGTCATTATGGAAAAACTGAAGAAATAAACCCTACAATAACAAAGGCATTAAAAGATGCCGACTCTAAATCTGGTGGAAATGGAAATAATTTCCCCGATATTCAAGTCCTTTTTGAAAATCAACATGCTAGACGAATTCCCATAATGATAGAAGCTAAGGGTGAAAAAAATAAGTTAGAAAAGCTAACTAAAGATGGAATGATTGAAGGTATTACTTATTATCAAGCAGATATAAAAAACAAACAAGGCGTTATAATTCATAATTTGGGTGATGCAAATTATTCTAGCATAGTAAATTATGCTGTCAATGGTGCTGTGCATTATGCTAATGCCATATTGGACAGTAAAGGTTATGATGAAGTAATTGCTATAGGCATTAATGGGACAGAACTAAATGCTGATGGAAGTGTAAAGGATGCTCAATGTAAGGCATATTATATTTCGACAAAAAACAATAGATTGCCAAAGCATATAATTGAACTTGATAATGATTTATCTTTACTAAAGTATTCAAACTCTGAAAAGTTTTGTAACATATTGGATAAACTTGTATTAAGCGAAAAAGAAATCGAACAATTAACTCAAAAAGCCGAAATAACACTAGAATCTAAAATAAAGGCAATACATCAAAGTCTTTATGATAGCGATAGATTTAAAACCGCTTTATCAACTAATGAAAAATTATATTTATTTTGCGGCTTAATAATGGCCGGCTTGAAAACGCAAAACCTTGTTCCTCTAGCATTGTCTGATTTTAAAGGAAATGATGATAACGATGATAACGATGGAACAATTATAATTAAAAGAATAAAATCTTTTTTAAATAAGAAAAATTGTTCATCTGATAAGGTGAAAATGATATGTGGGTTGCTTAATCCAGTTTTTGAAAAACCTATATTGTGGAAAGCTATAAATGGTGAAAGCGCCATTAAAAATTTATTTAATCAAGTTAATACGGATATTATCCCATGTTTAGAAAGTAATTTACATTTGGACTTTACTGGTAAAATTTTAAATTCTTTAAATGATTGGGTGTCTATTGAAAACGATATTGCTAATGATGTAGTGTTAACTCCAAGATATGTTACAAGACTTATGGCAAAACTTGCAAGAACTGATATGAACTCATTTGTTTGGGACCGAGCAATGGGTTCTGGTGGGTTTTTAGTATCAGCAATGGACATTATGATAAAAGATGCTCAAAGTAAAATAAAAGATGAAGATAACTTAAAAGAAAAAATTACTCAGATAAAACAAAAGCAATTATTAGGAGTTGAAATTTTAGGAAATATTTATATTCTTGCTATTCTTAATATGATTTTGATGGGTGACGGTTCTTCTAATATGGTTCATGGCGATGGTCACAAATATACGGGTGCATCTTCAAATTTTCCAGCAACAGTATTTTTGCTAAATCCACCTTATTCAGCACCTGGTAAAGGATTTAATTTTGTGGAGGAAGCTCTTTCTAAAATGACAACAGGATATGCCTGTATTTTAATACAAGAAAATGCTGGTTCTGGGCATGGTTTACCGTATACAAAAAGAATTTTAAAAAATAATACATTATGTGCTTCTATTCACATGTCTGATATTTTTTGTGGAAAGTCTTCTGTTCAAACTGCAATATATTTATTCAAAGTAAATAGGCCACATGAAAAAGATGATTTGGTTAAATTCATTGATTTTTCAGAAGATGGATATACAAGACAAAACAGAAAAAAATCTAGTCAAGAAGTAAATCTTAGAGATACAGACAACGCAAAAGCAAGATATGAAGAAATTGAAGCAATTATTCTAGGTAAAATGCCAAAAACTAACTATTATACAAAAGAAAATGGCTTGTATATTGAAGATACAATTTCATTAGATGGTGATGATTGGACATTTTCTCAACACAAAAAAATTGACACAACTCCAACATTGGAAGATTTTAAAAAGACAGTTGCTGATTATTTGGCTTGGAAATTGTCAACTCTTTTAAAGGAAATATAGAATATGAATCAAAAAGAAATTCAATTAAAAGATTTATTTATAATATCCACATCCAGAAGTGTTGATAAAAATAAAATTAAGATTGAAGAAAATGCTATCTATGACTTCATAGGTAGAACTGTTGTTAATAATGGCGTCCAAGGCAAAATTAATAAACTGAATTTTGAACCAAATAATGAAAATTGCTTTTCAGTAATTCAAATTGGTCAAACATGGGCACTATGGAGAGAAAATAAATGGTATGCAAGTCAAAATATTTTTATCCTAGAACCAAAAGACAAAGAATTAAAAAACCATTTTTTGTATTTTCAAGCAGTAATTAACAAAAAACTAGGTTCTTTATATGGTAGAGACTATAATACTTATCCAACTAAAGAAGAATTAAATGAGTTAACAATTTTTATTCCATATGATGAGGGAAATAATATATGTTTTGATTATATGGATTTGCTTATAAGTGAATTGGAGCAAAAGCGTATAAGCGAATTGGATAAATATTTAAAAACAACCGGATTAAATGATTATCTACTAAATAATGAGGATACAAAAGCACTAAATAAAAAAGTTTTATTTAAAAATTTTAAAGTCAACGAGTTATTTGATATTCATCCAACAAAAACATATAAAGGTAATAATCCTTATTTAATTTCAAAAAATGGGAAAATCCCTGTGGTCGCCAACACTAGCACAAATAATGGCATTGGTGGCTACTCTAATTTAATGGCTACAGAGAAAGGTCGAATTATAACATTTTCAGATACAACAACAGCTGATTCCATATTTTATCAGCCAAATAATTTTATCGGATATAGTCATGTTCAAGGTATGTATCCATACAGCAATTTATGGAATGAAAAATCCTTACTATATTTTATGGCTATCTTTAAAAAAGTAGCATTGAGCAAAAATTTTGATTATGCAAATAAATTTAATAGGAAATTAGCTTTAGAGTTTGTGGTTATGTTGCCTACGATTGATGGTACCAGTCTAGATTATGATTATATGGAAAAATACGTAACAGCGATTGAAAAATTAACCATTAAAAATATTGTCAAATATAAAGATAATATAATTGCCAAAACAAAAGGAATATGTAAATTCAAATAATCTATTGGCATTGTTAATATTAGGGGGACTCAATTTTTAGTTGAGTTCTTTTTTAATTAGTCTTTGATTTTTATAGAAATAAATTTTCTCGCGTATTCAAATGGTGAACATGCGATTTTTTTATACTTAAAATGTGGAGATGAAAAATTAAAAATTTTTATCGCATCACACAATGGGTGTGTTGCGGAATTATACAATTATCTTATAAAAATCTTCTCCGTTTGACCGAATGGTGGTAAAGCGAGATTTATAAAATATAGTTATAAAAATTTTCCGATGGGTCAAATGGTGAGCCAACGACAAATGTAAAATAAAAAAAATAAATCCCGCATTATCAAATGGTGATAACACTAGATTGCTAGAATAAAAAATATAAAAAGATTTTGACGTTGTAAAGAATGTGTTTACACCGAGAGCTTTAAAATTTGTTTATAAAACAATTCTCGCATAGAACAATGTGGTGAATGCAGCAGTGGTAAAGTTGTTTTAGAAAAACTTTTTCCGAGCGGACAGATGATGTCCAAACGACAATTGTAAGATTGTTTTATAAAAATATTTCTCGCGCGGACAAATGGTGTCCATGCGAGGATAGTAAAATCTAGACAAAAATAAGGAGGTGTTGAAATGTAAAATAAATTTTTAAAAGCAAAAAAATAAAAGGAGATAAAAATGTACAAACAAAATAAAGAAATAATAAGCAATAATCTAATACGGATTAAAGATGAAAAAGTTGTCGAAACACTTAATGAAATGTATGAGAAAATGAAAAATACTTATCAATCAAAAAACAAGTTTTTTAATGACATTATTAAACTTGGAGTGCAAGTTTTACAAAAACAAGAAAAAGATAATTGGGCAATACAAAATGAAAAACAAACATTACTTGATGCTATACATGAACACACTAAACGAATTATTTTATAAAATTCAGCAAACCATTCATACAGACAACTTATGCTAATAGCGAAGTAAATCAGCAGTTAATGTGTGTAATTTTAAATTACTTTTTTAGCAAAATGGAAATCTATGAAAAGAATAAGTTTTATAAAAATCTTGATTTGTTTAAGATTTTGCCAAAAAATTTTGAAGAAGAAAAATATAAGTTAAAACATGATTATTTGAATGAAATTGAGTAAAAATCTGATTGTTTTCCAAATTTAGGGGCTCCCGAAAATACTTGTTGCAAGAATTTTTGGGAAAAGGAAAAACAGAACGAAAGGCGAAATAAATTGCAATTTTTATTGTAATTTTGAGCAAAAGTGATAGTTTTGACGTCGAGCAGGATAAGGCTTTGACTCAAAAATGAGCACACGCCATACTAAAACCCTTGATAAATCAAGTGTTTTAGATGACTCGTTTTACACAAAATTTAAGATTATGTGTATCATTTTGTATCACGCCCCTTTTCTTACGACAAGTTGGAAACCAACTTTCGTTTTTGTGCGATAAATCGCAAATTATAAATTAATAGGAGGAGTAATAATGAATAATAAAAATATGCCTTATGCAAAAAATATTCAATCAATAAATTTTGATAATAAAACAGAGAGAAAAGGCAAACAAAATTTTAAAAAGTCAGTTATTAATTGTGTTGGATTGACACTTTCAAACAAAATTTTAGACTACATGAAAAAAGGTGGAGATATTGAGAATCTCACACCTGATAATGTGTTTAAAAAGTAATTATTTTGTTATTTTATCTTTTGCTAATCTATAAACTAAATTTGTTTTTGATATATCAATTTCTTCTTTCCAGCAAACCACATCAGTTCCCCAGCCAATTTGTTTGGTATAGTATGCACCATTATCAATCAAGAAAACAATAATCTCCCAAAATTTTGAAAGATTTGGATTTAAATTTTCAAGAGTTTTATTTAATTCAGATTGTAGATGTTCACTGGAAATATCTCTACCTTCGGCAAATGGATTATGGATGTTTTTTTGAGTATATTTTTTAGATTTTGTTTGAGCGAGTGTAGTTTTAAAAGTTTCTAAATTATTGCAATTAATCAAATCAGATAATTCGACGTTCTTACTATTGTATTTTTGTAAAGTATCAAATAATCCATATTCAGACAACTTCAAAGAACTATATGTATAGCTATTTTTATTTTCTAAATTGGTATCATCAATCTTTACATCATAATAAGTGTTACCATCAAAGTCATCATGTTTTTTTGTTGTCTTGATAGGTAAATTGTTCTCATCAAACAATCCATAAGAAATAAAATGTTTATTGTTAAAATCAAATACTGGCAAATATTCTTTTTTCAAAGGAATAGCGTCTTCATTAATTTTTTGTTTACAAATATTAATTACTTTTTCAATCTTGTTTCTAAATTCCAATTCCTTAATATAATCTCTGATTTGATTTTGTAAAGTGCTATTTATTGAATTGAAATTTTCATTAAAAACAAAATATGAATTAGGAATATTAAACAATTCACAAATAGTTTTGGCATTAGTTAGGTTTATTTCTCTTTCGCCAGTTTCCCAAGCAGATATTGTTTTATCAGTAACATTTAATTTTTGTCCTAGTTGTTCTTGCGAGAGGTTGTTTATCTCTCTAAACATTTTTAATTTTTGTCCCATTGTTAATTCTGGGATAGTATTGTTTTTAAACATATTTTCTTCTCCTTTCTACAATAAAATTGTAACACTTAATATTAAAAAATGCACCCTACAATTATGATAAATTTCAGTTTAATTTTAAAATAATTAGAAGTCTTTCTCTACAAAATTAAAACAATTATTGTTTGTTGTGGATTTTTGGAATTAACTAGTCTACAAAATATCTAATCTTCCAATCCCATTAAATAATCTATTGTTACATCAAAGAATTTTGCAAGGATAACAAGTTGAGAGCCTTTGACATCTGCTTGTTGGTTTTCCCAACGGCAAATAGAAGCAACGCCAATTTTTGTGGCTTTGCTTAATCCTTGTATTGATAATCCTTTTTCTGTTCTTAATTCTTTTAATCTTTCTGCAAACTTTTCCATATTTTTATTATATTCCATTTTAGGAATAAAGTCATTGACATTCCGTATTAGGAATGATATAATCCCGTTATAGGAACAAATATTTTCATTTAGGAGGAAAAAATTGAAACAAACAGCTGTAATATATGCAAGATTTAGTTCTCATGGACAAACTGAACAATCAATTGAAGGTCAACTTCGTGAGTGCTATGAGTATGCTAAACGAAATGATTTAATTATTCTTCACGAATATATCGACCGTGCTTTGTCTGGAACAAATGATAAACGACCAGAATTTCAACAAATGATTGAAGATAGCAAAAAGCGAGATTTTAATTATGTTTTAGTATATCAATTAGATAGATTTGCTAGGAATAGATACGATAGTGCAACATACAAAGCAAAATTAAAAAAGAATAATGTTCGTGTAATTTCGGCAAAAGAAAATATAACCACTGACGCTAGTGGTGTTTTGATGGAAAGTGTGTTGGAAGGTATGGCTGAATACTATTCTGCCGAACTTTCACAAAAAGTTAAAAGAGGTATTCACGAAAGCCTGCTAAAAGGCAACTATATTGGTGGATATATTCTGTATGGTTATGATGTTGTGAATAAAAAATATGTGATAAACGAGACTGAAAGTAAGATTGTAAGACAAATTTTTGATGACTATGCAAATGGTATCAAGACAACGCAAATTGTAGAAGATTTAAACAATAAAGGACTCAAAACAAAGCAAGGATTAAAGTTTTCAATAAACATAATTTCTAAAATGCTACGAAATGCAAAGTATATGGGAAAATGCATTTTAGATAATGTTGAATACACGAATATATTTCCAGCAATCGTTGATGAAAATACTTTTAGAAGGTGCAATTTAATTATGGATGAACACAAACATAGACAAAGAAAAAAGGAAGATGATGATATTTATATTTTAAGTGGTAAATTATATTGTGGACATTGTGGCAACTTAATGACAGCTGAAACAGGAACAAGTAAAACAGGAGCAATTCATAAATACTATAAATGCTATGGTAAAAAGCGAAAAGTTTGTGATTGCGATAAGAGAAATGTTAGAAAAGAAGATATAGAAAATTTTGTTTTTGAAAAGACAAAGGAATATGTTTTGCAATCAAATATAATTGAACAAATCGCAGAAGTTGTTGTAAATAAATTTAATAGTGAAATTTCTGAAAATGCTGTTTTGGTAAAATTAACTGAAGAATTAAAACAAAAAGAAAAGTCAATATCAGCAATGCTGGATGCTATTGAAAAAGGAATATTTACAAATTCAACACAAGAAAGACTTTTAAAACTGGAAAATGACAAAGCAATTTTAGAAGAGAAAATCGCAATCGAAAAAGCCCACTCATTAAAACCACTTGAAAAGAAAAATATTGTAAACTTCTTAAAAATATATGCAAGTAAAGATTTTGACAGCGTTAGAGATAGAAATGACTTTTTTAACAATTTTATTTCAAGAGTAAATTTGTATGATGATAGAATTACAATTGTTTATAATACAAGCCTAAACCCGACTGAAGAAATATATAAAAAGTCTGATAATGACCCAAATAACAATGGTGGTACTACAATTTATAAGACCGAACTAAATCTTGAAAACAAACAAGAAAAAGTCGCTTAAACTCAAATGAGTTCAAACGACTATTGTCTGGCGGGGCCAATGCTATCCAATTCTAACTTTAAAGTGTATGTTGGATACAAGTGGATTAGGATTTGTTGTTTAATCTAAAGGTGGAAATCCTTTATAACATTTCTGAGCATTGGCATGTCCTAACACTCTCCCTATTGAAGTAATAGAAAATCCATTTGGAATTTTATCCCACCAATCGTGTATAACTTTTAATGCAGGAAACGTGTCAAGTTTTTCGTAGAATTTATTTAATACAATATTTTTCTTATCTGCCGCTTTATCATAAAAATCACTAACTTTATAAAGACATTCCTTTTCTTCTTGCGATAAAGGTAAAATAGCGCCATTTGATTGAATTTTATTAAGTTTGTCAATTTCCGATGTTTTTGTCAAAGGTAGTCTTACATGATTATCTATAAGTTCGTGGTCAATGAGAATATTTTCTAATCCATAAGGTTTTAATAAATTAATTGCCCTTTGATAATTTTCAGAGTTTTTATCAATGCCCACGCAAAAATAACCATCAAGATTTTGTAAATAAAATTCTTTTAATTTCTTTAACCTACCAAATGAATTTAATCTTATTGCTTTTAAAATATCTAATTGGTCTAACCAATCATTATTATTGGGCAAGTCGCAAATTAAAAGACTTTCAAACAATTTATTCATTTCATTTAACCCTTCGGTTATATTGCTAGTTATAGGGCATATTCCTATTAAAATTGTAGTAATAACAGTTAGAGCCACAAGGCTTTCATCTGATATTTGTTCTACAATATCTACAGCTCCATTAATTCCAATACAGCTTGCCTTATTGTTTTGTTTTTTGTATCTATGAATAAGCAATTCTGATAAGATGTTGTAATCACTTTCTCTTGTCGTTGTAGCAGCTTGAATTTGGGCTTTTCTATATACTAATTTAAAAGCGGGGTCATTGAAGATTTCTAACGCACTCTCTATTTCTGCTAATTTTGGAATAAATCTATTTTCAAAATCATTCATTCTTTTTTGTGCCAACTCATCTGCGTTTGAAAAATATTCTTCCATTATTTGCCTTGCAGAATACTCTGAAATTTGTTTTGCTTTCTTTTCATCAAATTGAGTAATATGATTATGTACAATAGTTAGATTTTCGCCTTGATAATTATTTTAATTTGCCCCAGAACTAATTTCTTGATTTCTTTTTGTCATGATTATTTTCTCCGAATTGTATATTTTTGCAATTATCTCCAGACGAAATATTTTGTTTGTTTGTCTGTTTATTATTGTAAATTGATATTCCACCGAATATTGCAGAAATAATAGCAAATATTCCGGATATTATTGTGCAAATAATTTCAACCATAATTACCTCCTATTTAGTGCTTAATCATTATACCATATTTTGTAAAAAAATGAAAGGCCTATAAGAAAAAAGAGAAGAAGTATTTTTCAACTTCTTCTCGCAGTTGTTTTATTGATTGTTTTGCAAGTGAGAATAAACTTCTTTTGCGGTAAGATTTTGAGAGTTGCCAAAGATTTCGGCAAAGTTTTTTAAGTCAGTTGCAAACATTAAACTTATTCGTTTAAGTTGCTGATTTGACATACTTGCTTTACCTAATTTTAAAGTGTTATCTTCAAAATTAAACTTGGCTGTGTTCTCTTGTAATTTTTCACAATCAACAAAACATTTTGTTTTGGTATCAATCATAAGCATTTATATTTTCATATAAAAACTCGTTAGCAGTGATACCAATTTCAATCCAGACTTCAATTTTGAAGTCTAAATTTATTATAGCATATACAAGCAAAAAATACTATATTTTTAATAAAAACAAGTGGGTTTCACACTTGGTTTAAGCTTTGGTGAATAGACTCAAAATCGACTCTTTTATATTTTGGGGGTGAGTCGCCGGAAAGCCCGATAAAATGGGGCTTTTGGGGGTTCAAAAATTGATTTTGAGCCAATTCCTTATCCTGCTCGATAAAAAATTAAGAATTTAGTATAACATTTATTATACTTATTGCATCCTTGTTGTGATTTTTACTTAAGGTCCCAAACAATTTGAGCATTTCTAGGAACACATTGATGTTTTTATCATTTATGACAAAATTGGCGAATTCTTTTGTTTGAGCAGTCCTTCCCAATAGGTTCTCACTATGTTCTAACTCTGTTATAGGAAAACATAAATATAACATTGGTTGAGTCCCAATTGCGTATTGCTTTTCTGTTATTTTAATTTCTGCAACAATTTCGAACTTCCCAAATTTGTAAACCAATAAAGGATATTCAACTTTGGTCCACATAAAATTGAAGCCATTTATTGTTTTGTTAATGGGATGAGTTCTTTTTATTGATAATCCTGGATTGGTATCTAAAAAATTATCTTCAGATAATTGCTTTAAATAATTTTTCATATTCATTAGACTTTCTTTTGAAATAACTTTCCAATCGTAAAAATATTTTATATATTCTGATAACTCATACAATGTTTTTTCTTTTCCGTTTGCACCAATAAAGCTAAAATCTTTCAAAGTTGTTTTTTCAAGTTTTTTGGCATCTGCTTTAATAACATCATAACCAATTTGCCACTCAACATAGCAATCCTGTGCAAATGGTTCTATTTTAGTAGATACTGGTATTCCATATTCATTTAGTATTGACCTTCTTTTAATTCTTGTTTTTTCTGTACCTTTTGTAAGCGGTATGGCAACCTTAATTTCATTTTTCTTAATTTCTTTAATAAACATATTTTTTCTCCTTTTATAAATTAAATAATTTTTTAAAATACATATCGATTAATCCATAATTGTTGTTAAATTGATAGGAAATTTTTTGTTTTAGCCATGGATGTTTTTCTATACTTTTTGTTATAAAGACATCTTTTAATTTCATAAAATCATAATTATTAATAAAAACATCGCAATTACCATAATAATATGGAAGTTTATATATATAATCTTTAAAAATATCGACATAACAATAATACGCAAATTTGTTTTTATCAATTATGATTGCATTTTCAGTTAGTTCTTCTATGAAAGTTTTGCTTCTGTTTAAAGCATTAATGTCTCTCATTGTAAAAAATAAAATATCATTGTTTTTATATTGTTTATATTTTGAAGGATATTTTGATATATAATTTTTTATATAGTCATGATTTAGATTAAAAGTTTTATTTTCTATCGTCTTAAAATTCATGTTTAAAATATGATTATAATTTAGTCCTAAGTAATTTCTTTTATAAAGTGCTATGATAATTGGGAAGCCTCTGGTTTTAGATGTCATACTAAATTCTTGGCTATTTATAACACAATGGTCAATAAGAGAATAATTATTATAAAACGGCCTTAAAAGTTCATAATTCGCTTTTTTTATCATATAGGACAACGGATGAAGGACTGCAACATAATCAGGTTTTAATTTATTATAAGATAATAAAAATGAAATTCCTAAATCTCTAGTCTTTATATCGTCATCAATTTTACAAGGTTCAGATTTCTTTATATCATTTTTTACTTTTGAAGTTGTATCATTGTATGGTGGATTCCCGATAATTATCAAATCATTATATTCGCTTAAATTGATTGAATTACGGTTGAATTTGTTTAATGTATTAAGCGTGTAATATTCAGAATTAGGATACATATTTTTTGCAATGTCAATAGCTTTTTCATCTATGTCGCACCCTATAGTTTTTAAAGGGAATAAAGATTTTAGGAATGAACCATATCCACAAGAAGAATCAAGATACGTATATTTGTTATAATCAGGGATGTTAAGTTTGATCATTTCTATTAATTTATCAACAAATTTTTGTGGAGTGTAAAAACAGCCAAGGTCTGTCATTTCTTTATATGTTAAATGTTGTTGAACCATACTATTTATACTCCTTTGTTAATTCCATAATATCCGCAATATCACAATCAAGAGTTTTGCAAATGCGCAAAAGGACATCCATACTTACTTGTTCATCTTTACTTAATTTTGCAAGTGTGGATGTGGCTATATCAGCTTTTTCTCTTAATTGAGTTTTTGTCATATCTTTATCAATTAATAGTTTCCAAAGTTTTTTGTATGAAATGCTCATAGTATAACCTCTAACAATTTTATGATATAAGTTTACTATATTTATAATTTATTTGCAACAAAATATTTGAGATTGCGAATAAATTATTGCAAAAATGTTTTCATGGCGGTATAATGCAAGAAAGGAGATTGTATGAATTGTAATGAAGTAATAATAAATCAAATAAATGAGGAAAGAAAATTAACCGAGTTGGATAATCAACTAAGTGATTTAACAGAAAAATATAAAAATCTAATTAAAAAAATCCCATATACTGATATTTTAGAAAAATATGGTGAAAATATTTCAGATAATCTTGATGATAATTTATTAAGGATTCGTGAAATTTATTTAATAGATAGAAATAAATTTAATAGTATTATTTCTGAATTTAATAAATATCCAGAATACAAAGAATCTGAAAGAATATTAAATTTACGAAACGATGTGAAATACAAATACTTTCAACAACTCATTAAATATATAGAAATCATAAATAACGATAGAAAAAGTTTATTTTCAAATGAATACAATAAAAGGATGAATTTTTTAGCAGATAAAGGATATTTTATATTCCATTATCAATTTCCAGATGAATACATAATAAAAACTGAAGATGATAAATTAGAAGATTATTTGATTGAGCTTTATACCCAAAACAATTGTAATCTAATTAGGTATGTTTTTAGTGAAATATTTGAATTAAAAACATTTGATACAAAATTACAAAATGATAAAATTAATGATTTGAAAGAGGCGGTCAATTGTTTTATCAATAAGTCATACAACTCGTGTGCCAGAACAATGTTTGCACTTTTAGAAAATGAACATTATAAGGCTAGTGAATTTACTGGCGTTATAAGTGGGAAAGAACGCTCCAATAAAATAACAGATTTTATTAAACGGTTAAACATAGAGTATTATGAAAATATGTGGGATAAAATGAATAAATATTACAAGCAATGCAATTCTTCCACAAAAAATCAGAACAATGATTTAAATAGAAATGATTTAATGCACGGCAGTTATGTTCATAATGCCACTAATAAAGATTGTTTAAAATTAATATTACTTTATATCAATATGAAAATTATTAGATACATTTTAAATAACTTTAATCTATTTTTAGAAGAAATTACACAAGATGCAAAATTATACAAATCTATTGTAACAAAGGAGAATTAACAATGAAAAAAGCTGTTATATATGCAAGATATTCTAGTGATAGTCAGACCGAACAAAGTATTGATGGGCAATTAAGAGTTTGCAAAGAATTTGCTGAAAAGAATGGATATGAAATTGTTGCAGAATATATTGACAGGGCTATGACTGGAAAAAATGACAATCGTCCAGACTTTCAACGAATGATTAAAGACAGCTTTAACAAAAAGTGGGAGTATGTTCTTGTATATAAATTTGACAGATTTTCAAGAGATAAATATCAATCAACCTTGCACAAACACACATTAAAGCAAAATGGTGTTAAGGTTATTTCTGCAATGGAGAATATTCCTGACACTCCCGAAGGCATAATACTTGAAAGTTTGCTTGAAGGTATGAACCAATATTATTCTGCCGAACTTTCTCAAAAGGTTAAGCGTGGCTTAAAAGAAAGCAGAATTAAAGGTTTGTTTACTGGTGGTCCAACTCCTTATGGCTACAATGTAAAAGATAGGAAAGTTAGCATAAACGAAGAACAAGCAAACATTGTTCGTGAGTATATGTTTAATCAATATTACAGTGGCAAGCGAATTAAAGATATTGTTGCTTTACTCGCTGAAAAAGGAATTAGAAATTCTTATGATAAACCTTGGACAATAAATATGGTTTCAAGAGTTTTGAGAAATCCAAACTATAAAGGTTGTGTGTATGCCGATGGCACTTGCTATACAAATATTTTTCCTGCAATAGTAAGTGAAGAAGTGTTTGATGAAGTTAATGCGCGTTTAAAAGTCGCAAAACGCACTTCTGCACACTTTAAGACTGATGTTAATTATCTTTTAAGTGGTAAACTCATTTGTGGCAAATGCGGTAGTTTAATGACTGGAGATAGTGGCAAAGGTAAAATGGGCAAGATTTACAACTACTACAAATGCTTTACAAAGAAAAAGAACAAAGACCTTTGTGATAAAAAATCTATTTCACAAGAATATATCGAAAATATAGTTTTGCAAGCAACAAAAGAATTTTTAAATCAAACTGATTTGAATGAACTATCAATTTGTCTTGCCGATACATACAACAAAAGCATTGAAAAAGATAAAGTTTTGGAAAGTTTAAATAAACAATTGCAAGAAAACAACAAAAAACTTGCAAACTTTGTTCGTGCAATAGAAAATGGAATTTTTAACGACACAACAAACGAAAGAATGAAAGAACTTGAAATAGCAAATAAAAACTTACAAGAAAAAATAACAAGCCGTGAAATGCTTGTTATTAAACCACTTGATAAAAATATTATTTACTCATTCTTGTGTTCTTTTAAAGATATTGACCTAACTGAGAAACTAGCTTGCCAGCGACTTGTTGATATGTTTATAAACAAAGTTGTTTTATATGACAAATATTGCGAGATTTATTTCAATACAAATGGCGATAAATCTAAACAACTCAAACTCAAAGAGCAACCAGACATTGATAGTGAAATTTTATTTGAAAGCAAGAAAAAAGAGCAATCTAAACTAAAAAGTTCGGATTGCTCCCTGATGGCGGAGAGAGTTGTGCCAAATTTGAACACATTTTCTCCAGCTCTTCTAAACT
>ERZ808240.2975-NODE-2975-length-17406-cov-37.999366_pt1 | contig 17406 bp, 17 predicted proteins | sample MGYA00521084_ERZ808240 | MGnify/ENA primary metagenome ERZ808240 (study PRJEB31516, sample SAMN03275571) | gut metagenome | biome: mammalia-associated habitat; material: feces | host: Papio cynocephalus | place: Kenya | collected 2012-08-06 ... | reverse complement strand
TCTGCTTGCGGGCAGCGATAATCTGGTTAGGATTGCGCTTGTCGAGGAGAGCGATGGCGTATGCACCAATCACCTGGCGAAGAGCCACCTGAACGGCAGTGAGCAAGTCGAGGTTCTTCTTCACCTGAATGTACTCAATCAACTGAACGAGCACTTCTGTATCGGTATCACTTCTAAACTCAACACCTTTGGAAATCAAATTTTTCTTGATGTCGGCATAGTTCTCGATGATACCATTGTGGATGATGGCAAGATTCTTGCTAGAAGAATAATGAGGGTGAGCATTCACAGCAGAAGGCTCGCCATGTGTAGCCCAACGAGTATGGGCGATACCAACGGAACCCGAAATATCCTTGTCAGCGCAGTAAGCCTCCAAGTCAGCCACCTTGCCCTTTGTCTTATATACGTTCAGGGAACCATCTTTCTTGCTGATGAGAGCTACACCCGCAGAGTCGTATCCACGATACTCCAATCGCTTCAAGCCCTTGATGAGGGCAGGATAAGCGTCACCCTTACCTAAATATCCTACAATTCCACACATAATATTTATATTCTTTTAAATAGTCTGTCAATTACACTTATTCACTTACTTCGATTATCGCAAAATAGTAACAATCAAAGATGCCAAAGAAATCAATGTACCTACGGCAGAGAACCACAATGTGGTAGACGAACCAATGGCTGAGTTCTGTGCCTTCACCTTGTTAGGTTCAACATAGATTACATCATTCTGCTGGAGATAGAAATAAGGAGAATTGATGATGTTGGCATCGTTGAGGTTCAAGCGATGCGTACTTTTCTCTCCAGTAGCATCCTCGCGAATCAACAACACGTTCTCACGCTTACCATAGATAGTCAAGTCGCCAGCCTGCGCCAGGGCCTCGATGACACTCATCTTCTCCTGTGGCACCGAAATGACACCAGGCTTGTTTACTTCACCTGTCACCACCACTCGATAGCTAGCCATTCTCACGGTAACGATAGGATTCTCGTTGGCTGACAAATAAGGCTTCACCTTGCTTTTGATGAGAGTCTCTGCCTGATTCTTGGTCAAACCACCTACATGCAGCGTACCAACGATAGGAAATTCGATGTTACCCTTATTATCTACCAAATAGCCCTGCAAGGTACCGCCACCAGTGCTCAGTTGTCCACCCGAGCCAAGGGTTTGCTGAACCGAGAGGTTGAAAGGCATGGCTGCCTTAGGATCGGTAGTAATCACGGTAATGGTAAGTTCGTCCTTAGGCATGATTTTTGCCTCATAGAGCATCTTAGAAGCAGCATAGCTGATAGAGTCTGCGTTTTGGAAATAAGCTACATTCTTGGTACTTCCACAACTGCCAAGCACCAAGATCATAGTCAATGCGACTACCGCTGCATAAATGAGTTTTTTCATTGTCGACAAATTTCGTTTTACTTTATCGGTGCAAAATTACAGCATTTTTTCGAATGCTGCAAATATTTTGCACCAATAATTGCTTTTAGAGCACTATTTTTTAAAAATCAATAGTTTTTTACTACTTTTCGATTCCGTTTGATGGAAGATTGAAACTATAACTGTTATCAAAAATCTTCTTCACCTTGTTGATTTCGACGAATGTGGTTCCGCCTCCTTCACCAAAACTACCACTCAAGTAAGCGATACTGTCGTTTTCAGTCAAGTAGCCCTTCTGACGGAGCATACGCACTGCGGCTGTAAACATCTCCTTGTTGGAAATCTGGTCTTTCTGATAGATAGGAATCACTCCATAGCTCAAGTTCAACCAGCGCTGTACCTTCTCCTTGTAACAGATGGCAAGCACAGGGTTAGGGCCACGGAAAGCCGCCAAATCGCGAGCGGTCTGACCTGTCTCACTATCAGTAACGATACCAGCCACACCCAATTGCTTGGTTGCCTCGATGGCAGCATGAGCCAAGAAGAGCTTCTGGTCTATCTGTCCATCCTCCATCGGATTGATGTCATTAAGAGGAGACTTATCCTTCTCTGCCTGCTCAGCGATACGAGCCATGGTCTGCACAGCCTCCAATGGATACTTTCCGCTTGCTGTCTCGCCCGAAAGCATCAGGGCATCGGTGCGATAGAAGATGGCATTTGCGATATCAGTTACCTCTGCACGAGTAGGACGAGGATTCTTGATCATGGTATGCAGCATCTGGGTTGCCACGATAACAGGCTTCTGAGCCTTTACACACTTGGCAATGATGCGACGCTGAATGCCCGGGATGCGCTCGATTGGCACCTCGATACCCAAGTCACCACGAGCAATCATGATACCGTATGAAGCGTCGATAATCTCGTCGATATTGTCCACGCCCTCCTGATTCTCAATCTTTGAGATAATCTTGATGTCGCTGTGATGCTCGTCTAGGATATCTTGCACCGCCTTGACATCAGCAGCACTGCGTACGAAAGAGTGAGCGATGAAATCGATGTCGAGTTCGATGGCAAGAAGAATGTTCTTGCGGTCTTTCTCGGTGATGGCAGGCAGGTCGATGTGCTCACCAGGCACATTCACACTCTTGTGAGCGCCCAAGGTTCCTTCATTCTGCACCTCAGCCACCAACATCGGGCCTTGATTGTCGATAACTTTCATATCCAACTCACCATCATCGAAGAGCAAGTCATCACCCACTTTTACATCGGCAGCGATGTCTGGATAGCTCACATTGACGATGTCATGCGAAGAATCCATCTCTGGTCGACCAAAGATTTTAACCACATCACCTATGTTATAATGAATAGGCTCCTGCACACCTGTAGTACGAACCTCAGGTCCCTTGGTATCTATCATGATACCGATATGTGGAGACACAGCCCTCACATTCTTTACTATCGTGCGGATACCTTCCTCTGTGGCATGTGCGGTATTCATACGAACTACGTTCATACCAGCGAAAAAGAGCTTACGGATGAAATCCTGATCACATCTACGATCACTTATGGAAGCGACAATCTTTGTTTGTTTCATATATCTTAATAACCTTGTTGAATTTCGACTTTTACATTTTGAATGCAAAGATACAAAGAAATTCTGAATCTACCATCATTCGCATCCAATTATTCATTATTAATTATAGATTATTAATTCTCTAAATATCAAGGTCGGGAGCTTTTTCGGCTCCGGCTGCAGCCTCAAACTTAGGCATCACCGTGAAATTGAAGATTCCGGCGATAATGGCATTAGGCATCTTGCGCACCTTTTGATTATAATTCTGCACAGCCTCATTGTACTTGCGACGAGCCTCATTGATGCGATTCTCGGTACCTTCTTCCTGCACCTGCAAGGAGCGGAAATTTTCACTGGCCTTCAACTCAGGATAACGTTCAGCCACAACCATCAATTTGGAGAAAGCCGTTGCCAATTCTCCCTGGGCTGCCGTATACTCCTTCAACTTGGCATCAGAGAGATTGCTGGCATCCAACTTGATTTGTGAGGCTGAGGCACGTGCTTTGGTCACCTCGGCAAAGGTCTCCTTCTCATGTTTGGCATAAGCCTTCACAATCTTAGCCAACTGTGGCATCATGTCGGCACGACGCTGATATTGCGCCTGAACGTTGGCCAACTCGGTAGTGGCTTGTTCTTGAGCTCCCACCATACCATTGTAGCCACTAAACACCCATAGCACCAACACTACGATTACCGCCAACACAATCCAAAGAGTTTTATTACTCTTTTTGGTATTCATTCCATTTGTCTGTTCCATTTTTTCTTATTATTTAGTTTATGATTTATACCTTAATTAATATATATACATTATTAATATATAAGAAATTACCAACTGGCACCGGCACCACCTCCACCGAAGCTGCCTCCTCCGAAAGAGCCGCCAGAAATGCCACTTCCACCACCAGAGAAGCCTCCGCCTCCCCCAAGGAAGAATGGCGGAAACCAATCGTCGTCATCATTTCGTCTTCTCGTCGAACGATGGTTTTGTGATTTGGGCGCAGGTTTGACGACACCCGTCTGCTCCAGCATATACCTTATTAAATAATAGAGCGGAATGCCAAAGATAACCAAGAGGATAACCACTATCAACGCCCAGTCTTCCTCCCCATCTACAGTTCCGTCATCAACATCAGGCACACCAGTGCGCCCACTCTTTACCTTATTGTATAAAGCACGACTCACGGCGAGAACAGCCTCCCCAGGTTGGTCTTGCTTCATATATTTCACGATGCAAGCACGGGCTATATCATCGCAATCCACATCGGTAAGTTCACCTTCCAGCCCCATGCCCGGTGCGATAAACGCCTTATGGTCGTCTACAGCTATCACCACGACAAGCCCCCTTCGGGTATTCTTCTTACCGATGCCATACTTGTTGCCCACATCCTGCGCCATGCGAAAGGCATCCTGATTGTCCACCCTTCCCACGATGATAAGCACATTTTGCACGCCACACTCCTTGTTGAGCCGCTGCAAGTAAAAATTGGCAGAATCCTTCTGTTCTTTCGAAACATATCCTTCCGGATCTGAAACATACAGCCTGTCATCCTGCAGATATGGTATAGGCACATTATCGGCCGTCCAAACCTGCTTGCCAGAGAGTGCCAAAGCACCAAATGCCACCATCATCACGAGTGTATAAAATCTCAATATTCTCATGTAATTTTCAATTTTGGTACAAAAATACGCAATAAAAACCTTATATGCAAATACTTAGAGCATTATTTTTGCAAAAAAAGCCTTAAGTATTTTGTTATATCATAAAAAACTTGTATCTTTGCACACCGATTTAAGATTATTAAAGTAGAATCAGAAAAAAATAAAGAAATGACCAAAGCAGATATCATTAACGAAGTGGCTATCGCAACAGGTATGCCTAAGAAGGAAGTTGGCACAGTAGTGGAAGCTTTCATGGAAGAGGTTAAGAAGAGCCTCATTGAGAAAAAAGAGAACGTATACTTGCGTGGTTTCGGTAGCTTCAACATCAAGCACCGTGCCGCTAAGACAGCTCGCAACATCTCTAAGAACACAACCATCACTATCCCAGCTCACGACTTGCCTAGTTTCAAGCCATCTAAGAGCTTCATCGAGGAGATGCAAAACGCACAGTAAATCCCTGTGAATAAAAAACAGAGATATCATTTATAATAACAATATTTTAAAATTTTAAAATCATGCCAAACGGAAAGAAAAAGAAGGGCCACAAGATGGCTACTCACAAGCGTAAAAAGAGATTACGTAAGAACAGACATAAGAGCAAGTAAGCTGCAAGTAGCAAGCCTACTATAGCTCTCGGTCAGTTCGTGACTGAGGGGGTGTGTCAGTTCATCAAGGAGTGACATGCCCCTTTTTTAGTATTAACATTTAAAAGATTTTTGAAGATTATGACAAGCGAAGTTGTTATCGACGTCCAGCAGAAGGACATTTCCATTGCTCTCATGGAGGACAAGCAACTGGTGGAATACCAGAACGAGCCTCGTGAAGCATCGTTCTCTGTGGGCAACATCTACATCGCAAAAGTAAAGAAGTTGATGCCAGGTCTCAACGCTTGCTTCGTGGATGTAGGTTACGAACGCGACGCCTTTCTTCATTATCTTGACCTAGGAAGTCATTTCAATTCCTACCAGAAGTACCTTAAACAAGTACAGAGCGACAGAAAGAAACTTTTCCCATTCTCTAAAGCCAGCAAGCAGCCTGAATTGGAAAAGGACGGCAGCATACAGAATGTCCTGAAAGTGGGACAGGAAGTGCTGGTGCAAATCGTTAAAGAACCAATCTCTACCAAGGGACCTCGACTCACGGGCGAAATCTCATTCGCCGGTCGATACTTGGTACTCATGCCATTCGGTGAAAAAGTTTCTGTCTCGTCGAAAATCAAAAGCGGTGAAGAACGCTCTCGACTCAAACAACTCATCCATAGTATCAAGCCTAAGAATTGTGGCGTCATCGTACGCACTGTGGCTGAGGGAAAGAAGGTCGCTGAGCTCGATGCTGAGCTGAAAGTCCTGGTGAAGCGATGGGAGGATGCCATCACCAAGGTACAGAAGACCCAGCAACGCCCGCAACTAGCCTTCGAGGAGACCGGAAGAGCCGTCGCTCTCTTGCGTGACTTGTTTAACCCATCTTACGAGAATATCTACGTCAACGACGAAGGTATCATGAACGAGGTGAAGAACTATGTTTCTCTAATAGCCCCTGAAAAGGCGGGCATAGTTAAGCTCTACACCGGTAAGGTGCCTATCTTCGACAATTTCAACATCACCAAGCAGATTAAAGCTGCCTTTGGGCGTGTTGTCAACTACAAGCACGGTGCTTATCTCATCATCGAGCACACCGAGGCACTGCACGTTGTCGATGTGAACAGTGGCAACCGCACTCGTGAGAAAGGTCAGGAAGCGAACGCACTCGACGTAAACTTGGGTGCTGCCGATGAATTGGCTCGACAGTTGCGTCTCCGAGACATGGGAGGCATCATCGTCGTGGATTTCATTGACATGAATCTGGCTGAAGACCGACAGTTGCTCTATGAGCGCATGTGCAAGAACATGCAGAAGGATCGCGCCAAGCACAACATCCTGCCATTGAGCAAGTTCGGGCTGATGCAGATAACCCGCCAGCGTGTGCGTCCGGCGATGGATGTGAACGTAGAGGAAACCTGCCCTACCTGCTTCGGCACCGGCAAGATCAAGTCGAGCATCCTCTTCACCGACCAATTGGAAAGAAAAATTGACCGACTAGTCAACAAGATTGGCGTCAAGAAATTTACATTGTATGTCAACCCATACGTGGCTGCCTTCATCAACAAAGGCTTCATCTCCTTGAAGCGCAAATGGCAGTTTAAGTATGGTTTCGGTTTCAACATCATCCCCTCTCAGAAGCTGGCGTTCCTCCAGTACGAATTCTACGACAAGGACAACCAGTATCTCGATATGCAGGAAGAACAGGAAACCAAATAAAATAAAAGGGTTGATGCAATTGCACCAACCCTTTTATTTTAATATTCTATCTCATTATTCACCATTTTCTCTGTATCCCATGGCGCTGGAGCACCACCCAGATAACGATGGAACCAGTCTAGGTGCGCATTATAGTAGAGCGGCATCGACTTCAGGTTGCTTGGCCAGTGACCATCATACTTCAGCACGATGAGACGTGAAGGGATGTTCAAGGTCTGCAAAGCCGTGAAGTACTGGAGGCTCTGGGTGTAAGGCACACGATAGTCCAACTCGCCTGTCATTACGAGCGTCGGAGTCGAGAAGTTCTGGATGTAAGAAGATGGCGACCATTTCTGGTAGAGGTCGGAATTGTATGGCTGTCCCTGCAACTCAAAATTAGGGAACCAAACCTCCTCGGTACTACCCCACATGGAACGCAAGTCATAGACACCCATCATCGAAGCCAAGCACTTGAATCGCTTGGTGTGTCCCTGCAGCCAGTTCATCATATAGCCGCCGTAAGACCATCCCATCGCTCCCATTCTCGTGGAATCGACATATTCGAGGGTTGCCAATTTGTCGGTTACCTTCATCACGTCCTCGAACACCTTGCCGCCCCAATCGCCAGAGATGGCACGAGTGAATGCCTGACCATAGCCTGTAGAACCATGAGGGTTAGGATAAGCCACCACATAGCCAGCACCCGGATAAACCTGCCAATCGCCACGGAAGGAGTTCATCCATTGCATCTGTGGACCACCGTGTACATTGATGATGAGCGGATATTTCTTGGTTGCATCGAAGTCGTGAGGCTTTACGATGAATACCTGCACCTTGTCGCCACCAGCTCCATCCACCCAGATGCTCTCCGAAGGACGAATATCCACCTCGTCTTCCAACTTTTGGTTCAAGAAGGTAATCTGCTGTTCCTTGCCGCTAGCCACTGGCTGCCCACTCCACTTCTTCATCTGTTGACGGTAGAGAGCCGATGGCTTGCCCGTAGTGCTATAGGTGTAATAAACCATGCCCTTGTTGTCGAAGTCGAACTCGGAGATAGCCTTGCCTGCGATAACTGTCGACATCGTCTGCTTGGCGATGTCGAGTTTGTAGAGAGGCTGCGCACCCTTCACTTCGCCCAGGAAGTAGATGCTCTTGCTGTCGGGAGCCCACTTGTAGTCATCCACCCAGTTGTCGAATTTCTCGGTCAAGATGGTAGATTTCTTTGCCGCTCTGTCGTAGATGGCGAGGCGGAAGCGATCTGACTCATAGCCAGGAACCTGCTGCAGGCGATAAGCGATGTACTTACCGTCGGGCGAATAAGTTGGCGTACCATCCCAAGCCTTGTTTGCCTTGGTGAGACAAACTGGCTCTCCGCCATCCACTGATACCGTCCATAGGTCGGCATTGGTGCTAGCCTCCTGGTGCTCATCATGGTTGGAAACGAAGCAAATCTCCTTGCTGTCTGGCGAGAAGTTATAGGCGATGCCTCCGCCGAGCATGAATATCAGCGAGTAGTTGCCTGGTGTCAGGTCCTTGTAAGTCTTGGTCTGTGTGTCGAAGAGGATGAGGTGGCTGCATCTGCCATCGCTATAACTAGTCCAGTGACGATAAAGCAACTTGTCGGCGATATGCGCTTGCACTGGTCCGTTCTCCTTCTTCTCCATGCGAGCCTTGTTTGCCTTGGCATCGGCACCAAGGTCTGGATAAACCTCGGCAGTGAAAGCGATGTATCTTTCATCAGGAGAGATGACTGGGTTGTCGATTCCCAACTCATAATCTGTTACTTGTTCGCTCTTGCAAGTAGCCAAGTCCATGCGATAGATTTGTGGTGTACCCTTCTCAGTATTTGTAAAGTAAATACTCTTGCCATCCTTGCCCCATACTGCCGAACTGCTCTTGCCATCCTCGGTGAGTGCCTTGGCGTGGGAACCGTCGGCATTCATGATGAAGATGTCGGAGCTAGACTTCTGGTTCTTCAAGTCGGAAGAGCTAGCCGTATAGCAGATGGTCTTCCCGTCAGGCGAAAGGCTTACCGAATAGACGCCCTTCACCTTGTACAAATCCTCGATGGTAAAAGCTCGTTTCTGAGCATTTGCCGAAAGCAGCAACGTCATGAGTGCTGCCGAAAGCATCAATCTCTTGTTCATATTTTCTCTATATCTTATGGTTTTCGATGCAAAAGTAACAAATATTTTTGTGAAAATGCAACCTTTCCGCATCTTTTCTCGTCTAAGAGATAAAGAAAAGGCAGAAACTTACCCTCGCACAAGAAAAGAGAGAAGCGATAGTGCCTACAGAAACAAGATTAATAACATAAAAAATAAAGAAAGGAAACAAATTATGATTTTGAGCACGACCCCAACCATAGAAGGCCACCCTATCCGTGAGTATCGTGGCGTAGTGACTGGTGAGACCATCATCGGCACCAACTTTGTGAAGGACTTCTTCGCCAGCATCCGTGATGTCATTGGTGGTAGAAGCGGCTCTTACGAGAGCACACTCCGCGAGGCAAAGGACACCGCCCTCAGAGAAATGAGCGAACGCGCCGCATCCTTAGGTTGCAATGCCATCGTAGGCATCGACCTCGATTACGAGACCGTAGGTGCCAATGGCTCCATGCTGATGGTAACTTGCAGTGGCACAGCGGTGATATTGTAAAGACCTTGCAAAAAGGATATTTGCAACGAATTAAAGATACAAGCTCATGAAAGAGGAAAGATACATATTGCCAGACGATAAGACGGATGCTGCATTTGCTGCGGAGGCTGAGTATGAAAGAACAGGCAAAAATACCAATTGGGATGACTTTATCGAAGAGCTTAAAGAAGAAAGACTATGGCTAATATAAACCTAAAATCAAAGAAGCACATAGCCTTTTATGCAGCTTTAGAGCCATATTCAAAAACAAAAATCTGACACCAAGTGCTGTAAAGGTAAAAAACTTCAGAGCTCAACTCCATGGAGTCATTGATGTAAAATTCTTTATGTATAGACTCTGCTATATCAGAGGATAACTATATCCACGAAACTATGCAGGTATGCCAAAATCATGATTTTTATCAAGAAAGCTCGCATTTTTGAATCTTTTTTATTACTTTTGTAGTAGGAATAAGGGCGAAAGTCAAATCGACCTTACCAATAAGATGAATATTTTTAGTACCTTTGCAGCTATATGAAAATATTAAAAGGAGAATTTAAGAAAAAGCTCGACCTCGCCATATCGCCAGCCATCAAGGCGGGATTTCCGAGTCCGGCGGAAGACTATCTGCAAGACTCGCTCGACTTCAACCGTGACTTGATTCGGAATCCGGAGGCTACATTTTATGGCAAGGTATCGGGCGACTCGATGATGGACGCAGGCATCTGCGACGGCGACATCGCTGTTATCGACCGAAGCGTGGAACCATCGGATGGTGACATCATCGTGGCATACGTCAACAATGAGTTTACCATCAAGTACCTCGACCTCTCTCACAAGGCTGAGGGGTATATAGAGCTTCGCCCTGCCAACAAGAAGTATCATCCCATTCGCATCGAGGCATTCGATGACTTCAGGGTATGGGGAGTGGTGGTTTGGACCATCAAGAAGTGGAAATAGACTTTTGAAACTATATAAGGAAATATCAAGGATATGAGATATTATGCCATTTGCGATTGTGACAACTGCTATGTGAGTTGCGAGCGAGTGTTCCGCCCCGACCTACAGGGCAAGCCTGTCGTTGTTCTTTCGAACAATGACGGATGCGTCGTGGCTCGAAGTGCCGAGGCCAAGCAGATGGGCATCAAGGCAGGAACACCTTATTATCAGCTTTCGCAACTATTTCCTGGCCAGAATATCGCCGTGTTCTCCAGCAACTACGAGCTATACGGAGAGATAACAGGGCGCATCATGGCCATCATCAAGGACATGGCTCCCCAGTATTTCCGCTACTCCATCGACGAAGCGTTCTGCGTGCTCGATGGTTTCACGTCCGACCAGCTCAAGCAGTGGGGCAAGGACTTGCATGACAGAGTTCTAAAGTCGGTTGGCATGCCTGTGAGTATAGGCATCGCACCCACCAAGACCTTGGCGAAGATGGCGAGCCACTACGCTAAGAAATACGCTGGCTATGAGCATTGTTGCCTGATAGACACCGATGAGAAGCGGAAGAAAGCCCTCGCCCTCTACCCCATCGACGAGGTCTGGGGCATCGGCAGGAGATACGCTGCCAAACTGGAGGGACTGGGCATCAAGAATGCCCTCGACTTCGCCGTGCATCATCGAGACTGGGTGCGCACGATGTTCAGAAATGTCGTGATAGAGCGTACTTGGAGGGAACTCCAGGGCGACGACTGCGTGCCCAACGAGGAGATGGCGAAGAAGAAAAGCATTTGCACCAGCCGTTCCTTCGACGGCATGATTTCAGACTATGAGCTGTTGAAGACCCATGTGGTCAACTTTGCTGTGAAGTGCGCCGAGAAGGTAAGAAGACAAGACTCCGTGGCATCCATCGTGGGGGTGTTCATCGACACCAACCACTTCCGTGATGACCTCCCCCAATACTGGAACATGGCAGACACCCGTCTGCTCACTCCCTCCTCCGCGACCTTGGAAATCATCAAGGCGGTAACACATTGCCTGAAATCCATCTATCGCCAAGGCTACAGCTACAAGCGTGCCGGCGTGATGCTGATGGGCATCACCTCGAAGAATGCCATCCAGCCCGACCTCTTCACCTTCGACCCTGCCAAGCACCAGAAATTCTCTGACCTAGATACAGCTGTAGATAAAATCAACAAGGTGGAAGGCACGGAAACCATGATTGTCGCCGCCCAGCAATATCCCGATGGCAAGAAATTCTCCGATGCCATCAAGCATGACTTCAAGAGCAAGAACCCCACCACAAGATGGAGCGACATCATAGAGTTGAAATAAAGAAGGTCCTAATTTTCCTTAAGATTTTTCTAGCCATTATTTTTGCCTATATGTTTACATGCAAAGCTAATTATTTTTTTTCGAAACTGCAAAAGAAAAGGTTGAAAAAAGAATCGAATTCATGCATAAAAAGGTATAAACGCTGAGCCGCTTATACTTACTGGATATTCTCCATCCTTGTTTGCCGGCGAATGATTCTACCACCAAAGGGAGAATACCTCAGTATTGCAAGGAAAGGCGAATAGTTGATGAGGGAGAAGGATAGGTCTCTTGCTGTTTTCGACGATTAGTCGCAAGACCTTTTGACTGGAGTCAAAAGGTCTTGCGAGCCTAGACACAAAGCCTTGCCACTTGGCTAATAAACCCTAAAGAAATAGTTCTTTGTCCTTAAACAACTGCCTCCGTATCCCTCAAGAACTATATACTTCTCCCTCCTCACTTTATTGGCAAATATGCCATCATGGGTAGGATTTGGCTTCGAGCCATGGTGGCACAAATGGCGGGCATCGACCAACATCTAAAAGCGATAGACAATATCAGTCTGCGAAGCCTGTGCCATACACTCACTCGACTCTTTGGCAGTCCTATCCATACCCAATACGGCAATCTCTACCAGTTGACAGAAGCATAACCATTCTCATTTATCGTAACTATAGGGAAGCTACAGACAAAGAAAAGTTCCTTCAGCAAAACTTCATGATTATCAAATGATTACGCGAAATACTGAAGGAACTTTCGTTTTACGATTCTTTTTATGATGGCATTCAATTACACCCCAATTCTGCGATAGATATAAGTAGCCCCCGCCTTATCGCGAGTCATCTTGGGGAATTCCCCCTCACAATATCCATCAAGCACATGCCGTGCATGATAATCAGTAACCCCAGTCATCCGTCGGAAATCCTTGATTGTAATATACCCATGTTGCTTGCAATAATTGGTGATATCTACCAATTCCTTGGCAGCATCCTTGGCCGGGGCAGAGACTTTCCATCGATGCCGGCTACATCCACTATCATGATGTATCTTAAACTCCTTATTAAATTCCTTGGTAGTCCTCACCTCAAAGCCCAAGACTTTCACTTCATTGGCAGGAATGAGGTCGCCCTCATGATACACCTTGTGAAAAGTATTGCCATGCCCATCCTCATGCTCCACGAAACCGAGTTTTGGGCGAATGATAAACATATCTCCTACCCTCACCTCGTTGCCATAACCAAGAGCCCAAAGTACCTCGTCTTTGACAGCCTGCATGGCTGCAACAAACTGTGAGGGGGCCATTTGATGATCCTGACGCATCGCCACGGTCATCTTCTTGAAATCGAAGACATCATTGCACACAAATTGTGGATGAATCAAATACTTACCAGTCTCATCCTTTATAGGAGAGCGGTGCTCGATATAATGTATCGGTCCTGTAGCTCTTGGCATAGTTATTATATTTTAAAAGTTGTATGCACCATGATTGGTACACGATGGCAAAATTACGACTTTTATCCGAGACCACCAAAGTTTTTGACCACAAATGTTTGCATATTCCAAATATTAGTCGTAAGTTTGCAGAAAGATAAGGCGGAATCAAACAAGTATCATCTAAATCAATCAATATGGATACGTATGAAAGAGAAAAGATATGATGATGACATCAACTGGGACAGAATACCTGTCGGATTCTATTCTGCTAACGAAGAAGAGAAGCAATTGCTCGAATCGAAGCGGCAGAGGCAGAGTATGAGAGAGGAGAATACATTGATGCCGAGGAGTTTGACAAAGAATTAAAAGCAAAGTATCCATGGCTAGCATAAAAAAGAATGATTCTTTCGAAACAGAATGGAATCGTTCAATAAGTATTGAGGAATTCAGAATGCAATGCAAGAAAAAGCTAAAAGAAATAGCTATTTCTTATTGAAAAGTTTGGCAATTTCGAATAAAATGCGTATTTTTGCACCGCAAGGCACTAATAGCCTTTGCAATAAAAGATATGAAAATTCAAGTGTTAGATGAAAAAGGGAACGTTCTCTCTGAGAGTGAAACGAGAATAAGTTCCCCAGCTCGTGCTAGATTAGTGCGAGTGAAAAGTATGAGATTAGATGGTCCACGCCATAAAATGGAAGTAGTACCATGGTCTGCCGTTTTTCCTAATACCTAGAAGAATGGCAGTATATACCCAACATAATTCCGGCATTATCGAAGCTATTGTTTCGGCATGTCGGATTTGTCCAATTATGAGGGGCATTCCACTTTCTCTTTTAGACTACCAAGTCAAGAAGAAATCATCTTGAAATAAATCAAAATGTTCATTATAAGAAACGAGCTCTGTCAGATACTTATCACCCGACAGAGCTCGTTTTTTATTCTCCTTTATATGCTTCATACTCCTCACGAGTGAATGGAAGATTAGGGTCAACTATGAGGACTTCATCGTAGGTCAAACCATAGAGGTGATAGACGAGGAAGTCGATTTGATTCTCCAAAGAGGATGTGTCAGCTTCAATATCATTCTTCTTCATCTCTATTATTTCAGAAACGATTGCTTCCAACATAGCTTTTTCTTTTTCAGAAGACAAAGGAATTCTTAGTTGTTTAAGATACTCAGCTTTAATAGCCAAATTCAAAAACTTTGTAGCAAACAGATAATTTACAAGTTTAGAATTCAAGATTGCCAACAGATAGCGAAGAGATAAAGTTGCTCCAATAGGTATTATAAAGTTTACACCTTGACTACCATAAACAGCCTGATCATCCAAAACTGCACATATTCTAACTTTCAATGCCTCGTTTCTTGTATTTTGAACCAATATCTTTTCTTTCAAATCCAGCTCACTCTTGACACGAGGCCACTGCAAAGAATACCACCGTATAGCACCATTCTTAGCTTCTCTACGTTTTGCTAACACATCCTTTAAAGGTGTAAGCCATGCTTCGGTATTAGGATACTCAGCTAAATCCACAGAATTATTCAAATATAATATCCTGCGCTCTCTACTCCTTACAGCATATCGTTCAATATCTCGTCCATGACAAAGCGGATAAAGCAATTCCTTATCTATCCCATGAGACAAAGCCTCAGCCTCCGAATCAAAGATGAAAGCAGGGTTATTGCCTGTAACTATGCCTTGAAACACTGTAAAATTCTCATCCAATCGAGGAAAACTCTGATTAAATAATTTGCCCATTAAATCGTTTGTCTTTTGATCGCTGATACTGATGATATTTTGGAATAATGAGAAATAATCACTTGGAACAGAACTTACTTGTGGATTTTCAAAATCCAATGCATTCTTCAACATGATCTTTCTATTCCCATTTTTTCCAAAACGTAAGATTGTCGTATCAACTGTTGGGGCATGAAAGACTTTTCCACCGGTATAACAAACCTCTGCCAGCCATTTGTTATTCAAGAATAGATTACGGAGTTTCTTGTAAGATAAATTAGAATGTATGACAGACGGAATAATATAAGTTACAATACCACTCTCTTTAGACAATAAAGTCAATGCTATTTCCAAGAATAACGAGAACAAGTCTGCCCTTTTCTCAAAACAAGAGAACTTGCTCTTATATACCTGTTTATCCTCTGCAGAAATCCCTTCCACATTTACATACGGAGGATTCCCAATCACAATATCAAATCCTCCGTTTTCAAATACATCAGCAAAATAAGTATGCCAAAGGAAGAACTGACTATTCGGAATCTCCAGTTCATCTACTTCATCAGCAATTGCAGGACCACACTTTTTGATATAGTCCTTGATATAATGGTTGATTTGATTGCGGCATTCATCACGCTCTTGATGGTCTGTAATATCAAAATACTTCTTTACTAAATCTTGGATATTCTTCAAGGCATCCTTTTCCTCAAACACCAAAGCCAACTCTGGCTTAGACATAACCATCTGCTTAGAACGTCTTCCCTTGATTTTAACTGAGTCACCTCTCTTAACTTCATTCTGCATTTGACTCAAGTCAACCCCTTTATAACTCTCCAATAACGAGTTACCTTGCATAATCTTGAAGTCGAGATTAGGCAAGGGCATTGGCTCTTTCTCATCAATAATCAGGGCGAGCCAGAAGCGGAGGCGAGCTATATCCACCGCTCCCTTCTCAATATCCACTCCATAGATATTGTTTTGGATGATGTGGCGCTTGATGTCGGCGGCATTATCTGACTCAAAGACTTCGATAGCCTTGCGACAAGCATAGAGTTCTCGGAGCAAGCCCATAGGGAAAGCTCCCGAACCAATGGCTGGGTCGCAAATCTTTACGTCTTTCAGCTTTTGGTCGATAGACATAGCGAGGTCGGAAGAAGCTCCACCCAGCTCCTCCACATCATTGGTTTTCACAAAGTTGGCAATACCTTTCTTAGTTTCCTCATCCTCGATGCCTGTCTGAAGATAAGCAATCAGAGACTCCTGACACATATAGCACACGATTTCCTTCGGGGTATAGAAGGCACCCTTGTCCTTGTTGTCCTCCAAGAGGTTCTCGAAGATCTTGCCCAACATCTCCGGGTCCACACCCACCTCGGCATCGTTCGGGTCGTTCTCGTCGATGGTAAAGTTGTAGCTATCGAAGAAATCGAAGAGCGACTGGAACATCTCGGCAGGGAAACGAGAATCCACCTCGTCTATCTTCTCCTGTTGGAAAAGACCACCGTTGAGATAAGGAATCGTCTCAGCATCGGGGATGTACTTCACTCCCACCCCATTCACCAAGGGCGCAGTGGCTCTGTCCTCTGGCTTGGTATTGAGCAAGCCGAAGAACATCGGTTCGAGCACATTGTCCAAGAAATCTGCTTTCACGGCATCGGAAGCGTTATCAAACAAGTCATGCATATAGTGCAGGTTGCCAGCCAACCAGCCCTTGCTCTGTAAGAAATAGAGAAAAACAATGCGACCCATCATCTTCTTAATGTAGTCGCGCACCAATTTCTCGTCCTTGCCAAAAGAGGTAAAAAACTGCTCATCAGGCTCACCCACCTCCTGCTCTATCCACTTGTTGCCCTTCTTGACATACACCTTACCCGTCAAGAACTTCACAAACTCGGCATACTGCTTGCGATACTCATCAAAGAAATCATCCGAAAGAGCCTCAACAGAAAAGGCATTCTTGATTTCCAAGTACTCGTCTGCCTTCTTCTGCAAATCGACAAAACGCTTCACTGGTGTTTTATAAAATGCTTTCTCATCGCCAAAAACATAGGTGAAACGCTTGGCATTGGTAGCCTCAGCGTCGCTCTTCAAATCGCAAATCAAGGACAAGCGCCAGTTCTCGCCATCATTAAACACCGCCAATGCGGCATCGAATCCATAGCCCAAGTAAGGGCGAACGAGATTGCGAAGCCCCACCTTGCGGCGAAGCACCGAACCGTCTTCCATATCGTAATAGAAGAATCCCATCTTGTAACCATCCTTGGTCGTTGTCTCGCCCAAGAAATATCCCTTTCGATTCTCGTCATCCTCGTCCAAAGCCTCAGGACTCTTGCGAACCTTGTCGGCACGGAAATAATCCTGTAACACCATCTGCCACTTCGACAAATTGAACTTCGACTGAAAGAGTCGCTGCAAACTATCTTTTGTATAAGCCATAATTGTTCTTATTTCTTTCT
>ERZ808240.2974-NODE-2974-length-17422-cov-8.666552_pt1 | contig 17422 bp, 9 predicted proteins | sample MGYA00521084_ERZ808240 | MGnify/ENA primary metagenome ERZ808240 (study PRJEB31516, sample SAMN03275571) | gut metagenome | biome: mammalia-associated habitat; material: feces | host: Papio cynocephalus | place: Kenya | collected 2012-08-06 ... | reverse complement strand
GGTTGGATTAATCAAACGCAGATATTTTTCCTGCTCCATCAGAGTGGAGTAGGCCATCTGATGCAAACAAGTAGCTGCCATAGGGCAGCTGATATGCTCGCATATAGGATAGTCGTTGGGTAGGGATGTATATTCTTTCTTTGGCATAATCTAAATTGTTATTGATACATTTGTTTTAAACAATCAATCAAGATGAAATTAATCCATCGGCTTGATCATCTTCTCGATAAAGGCAATCTCATCCTCGGATAGATGGTACTTGGCGTAGAGCTGACGGTCAATGTCGGGAATGCTTTGACTCCAGTCGATGTCGCTGTGAGAGGTGAAGTCTTGGAGTGGGACAAATTGAAATAGATCTCTGGTTGTGTTTTGTGTTTTTTTCTTCACAGAAACCATATATCTAAAGAATTTTGTCTTAATATAAGCAATAATACTATAGCATTCTTCTTGGGTGTAGTTATGTTTCTCCTCGTCATATCCTATAACAAGGTATGTATACGAACATACACTGTTAGGTTCGCCATAGAAAGGAAAACCAAGAATTTGAGAATCATTACCAGTTCCACCTGCCATTGGAATGTATACTTTTGAGAGGACAATAGTTTCTCTTCCTTTAGGAATGTCACTATCTTTAATCCATCCATAGCCACAACTCTCAAGATTCTTATTCATATAATATTTTATAGGATGGTTATCATCCTTCACCTTACTATAACCTTTCCAGTTGGAGTTTAGCAACTCGTTTCTGTCGAAATAATGTTTAGGACTAACCATTGAGGCAAAAGAATTGTCTATAAAATATCGACCATCTATGTCTACAATTTTGTTTATAATAGACATAGCATTCTGATCACGAATAACGATTCCTGATCCAATAGGGTCTAGATAATCTATATTTGTGATAATACTACTTGATGTATGAGTTGTAAAGTTGCACTTACCTGTAAAAATCGGAGAGAGTAAGAAGTAATTTATACCTCCTTTAATTTCTACGTTTTCAAAGCAATCATTCGCATTTGGAAAGTCATGAATAGTTATAAAATGATTACATTCAATCATCTTATCAACCCATTCGTTTGATATTCCTTGCCCTTGTTTTGTCATCCATCTGCTTGGGGTAATTAACGAAATGTAATTTGGACTAAGATTTACAGATAAGTCAATAAATGCAGGGTATAGTGCAGATGCAAATGCACTATTAGTTGAACTTTTATCCGTTGCTTTTATTTCTTGATACGGTGGATTCCCCACCACAGCATTAAATTTCATTTCTAGCTTACTTGAATTGCCCTTCCAGAAACCCACGGACTTCAGTTCTTTCACGAGTCCTTCCTGATCCTTAGAAGCGCGTTCGATTAATTGTACGTTTTTGATATTCGCTTTTTTGTCAACCTGACGGAAGCCAAAGAGGGTGCGGCGTGTGATACCCACAGCCATAGGAGTATTGCAGATAACATACATGTTGTTCTCAACAATATCATCCCATACCACTTGCTCTTCCTGCACACTCAGAGTCTCTCTTTCTACGCATTCCGCCTTGATGTATTCATCCAAGCGGCGACGGAAGAGTGAGTAGGTGACATAAAGAGGGTAGAGACCAGTCTTTGAATTGATCTCCAATATCTTAGTCTGCACCTCACCTGCAAGATCTACATTGTCAAAGAGTTGACGGGTTACATCGCCCTGGTCAACATAACGAGGTGTATCAAGCACCCCGGTCTTCTCGTCAAAACTCTCATCGTACCAGCACCAACCACCAATCGTGTCACTCATGTGCATATTTACCACACGCCAAGGAGTAAGCACCGTCTCCTTGTCAGGATTGCGGAAATAAGAGAAAATCTCCGTAATCTGACGGATGCGCTCATCGATGTGCATGAAGTCTGCCTCACGGGTAAGGGCACGATATTTCTTGCCCGCCTCCTCGAAACGGGTAGCATTGAAGCACTTACGAATCTTATTGAAATCTTCCTTTGAGATACCCTTCGGCATAAACTCAGTCCATGATTCATCCTTAATCTTTCGAGTAAAGTTGTCAACCGTCAGTTCATCCTTAGGGTCACCTGCATCTGCACCACCATACATCAGCAACGGAATACGGAGGGCAATGCCACGGATATTGGTCATACGCTTCTTGAACTCCTCACGCTCTTCCTTCGCCTTCTCACGTCGGGCAATGCGCTCAGCCTCATCCTTCAGCCACTGCTCACGCTCTTCATCAGAAGCACCATCCCACCATTTCTTAAACTCCTCGTTCTTCTTCAGCTTTTCCTCTGCTTTTTTCTTGGCTTCAGCCTTTTTCTGTCGGATATTCTCCTCCCATTCGGCCCGCTCCTCTGGAGTCATGTGGCTCAGGTCAACAGACTTGCTGGCATCCTTGCGCTTTTCATCCGGAGCCTTTCCGCCATTTTCGCCAATATGATTGATGATGTCCGGGTTCACCCGGTTCAGCTCATCCTGGTTGTAGAGGCATGGATCGTCAAAGCCCTTGCGTACCAGTCGATCGATAAACACATTCTCCAACTGCTTGTAGATGTCGTTGACATCCATTGGACTCATCTTGCCTCCATCCATAGAAAGGACAGGACAAAGCTCAATAAAGTCACGAACAGTCTCCTTGTCACGCATTTCCTGCGTCTTTTCTTCTTCACCTTCCTGTTTTTTCTTCTCCTTGGCTGTTGCCATAGAAGAGAACTTGGCAGTCTCGGCAACAATCTTCAAGGTGCGGTCAGGTGCAAAGTCGAATACATAACATTCTTTCTTGACAAACTTTCCATCAGGAGTCTTGTAGGGCGACTGCACACGGAAGATAGTCTGCATGTAAGTGGCAGCACGGTCGCCACCCTTCAGATAGAACACGGCAGACCAAGGCGCAACGGTAACGCCAGTGGTCAGACGACCACAGGATATGGTAATGGTAGAAGTCTTCTCCGGATTGTCGCCAATCGCCTTGAGCACCTTGTCGAGCGCATTCTCGTTCTGCTCGTCGGTATCGCTCTTGCCTGCAACATTCACTACATCGAAGCGATGGAAAGTCTTGTGCTCTTTCAGCAGTTGCTCCAAAGCAGCTGCTTCGTTGACATGAGAAACCACCCAAAGGGTATGACGGAACATGCGGCGGTATTCATCTATGGAGAATGGAAAATTATTCTCAGCATCCTTCTTGCAGAGCAGGTCGAGAAATTCCTTTACTTCAGGCTCATGAACAAAACGCCCCTTGCCACCATCGGGCATCTTGATGATATTGCCGTCTTGGTCCTTGACAAGGTCTGCCTTCGGATTACCTGTCCATGTGCGGAAGAACTCTGAAAATGAGAATACACCAGTCTGGTCGAGGATATTATTAATATTCTTGGTAATGTCGTAGGTGAAGATATTCATCTTCGGCAGTTCTGCGTAAGGATTCTTCTCGTTGGGATGTTCCAAGCTCCAGTTATGCTTGGCAGTTTGCTCGGCGATATAGTCCCAGGTGTAGATTTCATCCTCCTTGAAGTCCTCATAGAGATTGAAAGGAGTTCCTGAGAGATAGAGCATCTTGGTCTTTTTTTTCTTCAGAAAGTCCTGGATGACCCCTTTGCCAAGGGAGGTAAGAGTTCCCTCGTGAGCCTCGTCAACAATGATCAAGTCCCAGTCGGTTTTCAGGATTTCTGCTTTCAGCATCTCGTTCTCCTTGGATGTGGAGTTTCCATTGCCACTGCCCAGTTCTTTACTTGCATTCTTAGCCTGAGTCTTGCTGTTGACAAGTTCAGAGAGGCGGATATATTGCATGGAGACAAAGAAGGCATAGTGATTGCCTGGAGTCTCGACAAAACTTTGTAAATCATAGAAGTTACCCACGGTCTCACTCTCGTCGTCCGAACGCATACCGAAGGCATAGGTTTTATGGATATCGCTGTTGCCTTTCACCTTAGGTTCAGAACTTTTGCTGCCCACAACCTGCTTGAAGGCTTGCAGCCAACTTTCTCCTACTACGGGGCGGTGGGTGATGATAAGGGTGCGTTTTACATCCAGTTCTCGCATGAGCTGCATGGCACAGATGGTTTTGCCGAAACGCATCTTGGCGTTCCAGAGGAACTGGCGATATTCAGGCAGAACTTCATACTGGTATTCACCTCGCCTTCCACTTCTTTTACAGAAACGCTCCTTCGCTTGGTCGATTGCGTCCCTTTGCTCAGAACGAAGAGTGATAAGGTCGTCGGCAAACAGGTCATCCTGCATGCCGGTCTTTATTTCTTCAAGGGTTGAGTATGTTGCCATAATTATGTTATGTTACTAGTTATTATTTTTGTTTACTAACGACTCGAAGGTCTGTTTGACAGCCATCTGGTCGTGAAAGTCTGTATTTCTCAGCGTTGACTTCTGAAGGTTGATGCCTTTGAGAAAGTCTTTGATACGGCAGAACTGCTCAAAGGGTGGATATTCTTTGTGGATTAATCTATCTCTCTCAGCATCCAATTCTTTTTCGGCTTCTGGAGTTTTGAATATTCCCAAATCAGACTTTTTCTTTTCAAAGTCTTGAATGATCCGTTTTTTCTCTTCTGAAGACAACTCCTTAGGCGTATGCCCTGGAAGTCCGTATGTCAATCCATCCATCTGCCACACGTTCCAGGAGATGATGTAAGCAGCACCTGGCATCATGCGCATCTTGTTCTGGTTGAACTTCTTTTCACCAAACCGAGCGATATAATGCTCTTCGAATGTAAAGAAGAGAGCTTCCCTGGCAAGTAGAAGGTTATCGCCTTGCCATTCGAAACCGTATGTTGAACGGAGAGCAATCTTAGCCCAAAGAATCCAATCCTTGGAATCCTTCGTATTCTCGGAAACGATTCTGAGTTTACGGTCGAGCATTCCTATGCGATATTTCACATTCTCATTATATTCACCGGTAACGGCATCATATCTGTTACAGAGGTATGGAGCTTCACCGCAGGTAATTTCCAGACGGGTATCTGCCACATAGTCTTTCCAGGTTTTACCTTCAGGAAACTCAATTTTCTCCTCATTGTTAATCCACTTCTGAGGGTTCTCTGGGGCGGGCGAATTGAAGAGTCCTTCTTTTCTGCCGAACCATTCTTCATCAATGAGATTGTTCTGTGCATTGCAAATCCATGCAGGAGTAAATACCTCAGCCTTATCCTTGGCACGCTGTGTCTGTTCTTCTTTCGACTTCACGGCACGTGGTCGGATAATCTCTATCTTGTCGAGCGTGATAGGTGCAAAGAAAGTAAAATCCTCTCCGTAGTCAGCATACGAATCCGTAGCCCAGTAGATATTCTGCTGGGTGGTGTGATCTTTCAGAAGATTCATACATACCTTCTCTCCGTAGCTGTGGAGGAGTTGGTTCTCACTTATGTCTGCGTCATTTATCATTGTTTTGTCATTTTATTGCAAAATTATCATTCTGCTATGCGGTCAATCTGCATAGGAAAATATTTATTAAACATTTCTTTGACATTGTTACCAATACGCTCTCGGTACCAATCGGGTGAGATGACCTCCAAGTCGGAGCCAAAAGATAGAATCTGTTGGTCAAGCTCATTATTTGGGATAACGTCAAGACTTAGTTCGTACTCTTCTGCATTGGTTACCCTTTGTGAGGCATGGATAGGTTTGGACACGATATATGGGAACCTTCCTTTAGTCGCCCTGAGGATAATGTGTTCCTTTTCTCTGTTGCTAGGATGAGTTACACCAACAATATCGTCGAAGTAATGTTCAAAGTCGATGGTCGTGTTCCGTTCATAAGTCAAGTCCTTCCTTTTCTCAATGTCGATGATTCTATCGAGGGCTAGGTTAGAAATCGTATTCCTCTCATCCCATTTGCCAAATACGAACCAACGGTTGTTGTATTGTTTGGCATAATAGGGATGGAAAGTGATGATTTGCTCTTTGCCTTGTTCCTTGAAAGATTTATATCTTATCTTTAGAACGATATGGCTTGATGCAGCATCGAGGATATTGTTGAGATTCCAGATACCCCTTAGACGGTCATTTTTCTCAAATCCTATGACATTAGTTTTCTTGTCATTTATATCAAACCTATTTTCAAGATTGGCAATAATCTCTTCCACCCATCCATAGCTAGGTAGATTACGGTATCTGCTGATAGCTTGAATGGCAGTGTTAAGTTGCTCTGCTTCTCTTTGGGTCAGAGGTTGCATCTTGATGCTAAAATCTGGGTCATTATAGCGATAATAAATGCGTTTTCCCTCTCGTTTTCTTTCCAGGGGGATTTGCCAGCCAGCTTCGCTTTCCATGTATTTAATGTCATCAAACACCTGTCTTCTTTTCACTTCAGGTCTTTCACCTGTCTTTTTAGAAAGGCCATTAAACTCGTAGAGGGCCTCATTGCATGCTTCAATGAGGTCTTCCATAAAATACTTTTTTGTAGTTCTCCTAAAGCATCTGTCTAATGCTTGGTATCTAATTGAAGCGTTCTTGTTTGTCGGCATACGCTATACTTTATTATCATTTCTTATGGCAAAGATAATGCAAATGAGCGCAATGAAAGCTCGCTTTCAAATTGCCGAATGCAGCTTATCTTCTGCAAAGATACATAATCTGTGCGAGATATGTGCACAAAATGCGGATTTTTTTGCCTTTTTGTGGGAAATAATCTTAAGTTCATTAATTAAACGGATTAAAATTATCATTTTTTGTTTTCCTGTGCAGATAAGCTGCTTAGGAAAGAGCTAACTTTGCACTCAAAATTTAAATTGTTAATAATGGAAGACAAAAAAATATTATTGAGTAACCATGTGGAGAGCATATTTAAGCAATATGTTGATCCTGGACTTTTCATCTGTGACTTGGCTACAGGTGGCGGTAAGTCATATACCATAGGTAAGCTTACATGTCAGTATTATCCCAAGTATTTTGAGCGCATTGTCATTTTATGTGTTCAGAACAAGCTGATTGAGGGTATGAACCGTGAGATAGATAAGTTCATTGATGTGGAGGATGGGCTGAAACATGATGACAAGCTTATCATTGAGAACAATTTTGAAGTTATCGTCAAAGCTATTAGAAATGGCAGCTTGCAGGAGCTTGTGCAGGAAATGAAATATCAGACTGGGGAGCTGCGTAACAAGGGCTATTCCGTAAGTTCTTTAGATAAATATTTCCCTCAGGTTGAAGCGCACGTCATTACAATACAGAGTTTTATCAATATATATAGTGATGATTCATGTAATTCTTATGTAAAAGAGGAGATTGAGAAGGCCGAAGGTGTATTGAGACGTAATGTACGAAACTTTTTTGTGGCTTATAAAACGTTGCTTCAATCTTCAGGTATTCTGAAGAATGTGGGTATTAAGTATATCTTGAGTCATTTCCCATCTTTGGGTAAAGTCTATCCTCAGGTAAATTTGCATGCCAAGAAGGTACTTATTATGACCGTACATAAAGCAATGTATGGCATCGACCCTATTTTGTCTGAGGGTGTAAACATCCGTGATTTTACAGATAAGAAGACGCTTATTATCTTTGATGAGAGCGATCAAGCTGCCGTTGCGATGCGTGGTGTCATCATTGACCAGGCTTGTCAAAAGCTAAGTGGACAGAACAAGTTCAGTCGAGGCTATCAGAATTATCTCCATTACCTTGATTTAGTTCAGACCAAGGATGTGATTTCTGATAAGTATTATGGAGGCAAGCTTGTGGAAGCTTTGTCGAAAGGGCATCAGGTTATGGAGAATAACTGGAAGCGTATGTGGGGTAAGGTTTATCCTTACAAGAATATTTTCCTTCGTAGTTCTGAGCCTATTGAGACATTCCGCCGTGGTGTGTTCTTTTCCGGTCCTACATTTAAGTTGGATATTGGTAGCTGTAAGGACAAGAGGCATACTTTCGTCTGTTACAAAAATGGCGAGAAAGAGTTTCAACTCGCCCATAGCGATGATGATAGTCAGCTAAAAGAGATTTATGACCTTGTGGTTCCTTTGGACAGATTCTTACGTCTGGTTTGTGGCAATGTAACCTCAATCAAGAAATACCTATGTGGACTTGTTCAGTCTTCCCTAAAGCAGAGACAGGAGGGATTTAAGGCAGGTATAGATGAAGGAGACCAGTATATGGGTTGGCCTACCAAGGAGAGTGAGACGCATACTCTTTTGGCTCGATTTGAGACGGTATCAGAGAAACTCTTTGAAGGACAACTGTTGGATTATATCACAACTCGCAGGAACTTAGAGGTAACAGTTGAGGACAGAAAGTACAAAATGGAGGACACTTCCTTCTATATGCAAGGATGTCTGCTGTTTCAAGAGGATATAGATGAGCGTGACAATGCCCATCGTGTGCGCCTGTCTTGTAGAGAAATCTCTTCTACTCCTGAAAAGATACTGTATAGTCTCGTCATCTCTGGTAATGTTACCGTTGTGTTATGCTCGGCGACAGCTTCTAGTGCATCGGTTATCAGCAACTTTGACATTGAGTATCTTAAACATGTTTTGGGCAATCGAGTTTGCCAGCTTTCAGAGGAAAACAGCATAAGATTTGATGATTTGGTGGCTGCAACTTATCCAAAGAACCATGAGGTCAGTCCTGTTCCTATAGAGCATTATCAGTATGTGGACAAACGTAAGGAGCGAGTATCCTTGCCAGATAAGTATAGACAGATGTTCTGTGAATCAGCAATTCTAGATGGACTTGTGGATGAGTGGTTTAAGCTAACCAGGAAGAATGTGTTTGCCTATTCATTGGATAACAATGATCCAACATTCTATCTTTATAGAATATATCAGTTCATTGAGGCCTATCACTGGTTCTATGTTCATCATGATATTCACAGCATGCTCTATTTCCAGAATAGAGCTGCTTCAAAGGATAGGGTGCAGATGAATGTTATTGCCAGCCTCATTGATGGTTCTTATAAAGATAAGGTGAAGGAGGGGGATTTTGAGGATGCTTTGCCGGAATGGACTAATAAACACCTGGCTTTCTCCAATAGCTTATCTGAGGTAGAAGGTACAGTGTTAGTAGGATTAAGCGATGGAACTATAGACAAGGTCATGCTAGTAACCGCTTATGGTAGTTTTAAGGCAGGTGCTAACTTACAGTATCAAATTCCGCAAGGATTGAGATTTGAGAAAGGAGACAACTGGGAGACAGATGAAACCAAGTTGAAGAAAGACTGGGATGCCATCTATTTGCAGAGTCCTACGTCTTATCTCACTTTGAATGATGTGAGTGATGAGCAGGCTCATGAGAAAGGTATTTATCAAGTGATGATGTCGCTGATGATGCTCAAGGAACGTGGTTGGCTCTCCAGAAGCAAAGTACAAGAATGGCTCAATAAAGCTATTGTGAGCGGCAAGCTCTATTTCAACGAAGAGTCCGTTGCCTCTGATAAGGCGGCATGGGCGCTAACTGTAGTGGAGCAAGCAGTGGGTAGAATCTGTAGAACAAGAAACAAACCACAAACGACTTACATTCTCTTTGATGAGACCATGGAGGAATACTTCTTTGCGTGCAATACATCAAAGTCTAGAACTAAGGAGTTCAAGGCGTTATCTAATTACATATTAGGTAAATTAGGCGGACAACATGAGGTTCCTGCTCATAAGGTCAAGTTGATTAATGAAGCAGAAGAGGCTCAAAGGCTTTTGGACAGAATGCGTCGTATGGCATTGAAATATACACCTCATCCTTATGAGGTCGAGGATGATATGGACGAGGATTTTGAGGAGTCTGGTGTAGCATATAAGGTGAAGATGGCACAAGTCATGAACCAGCGCTATAAGCAGGCTATCATATCCATGCCTGTGATAGAGTCATTGGAGGAGCTAGGTGAAGTAGGGCAGATGGTGCCATTTTTGAATAAGTGTTATGGGGCTTGGCCTAGAGGCGAAAAAGGAGAATTGGCAGATGCTTTGTTATCTTCATCTTCTGTTCGTTTGGATGTGCTCATGCGAAATGATGTCATCCGTGAGTATTTTGCGAATCATGGTTATGCAACAGAGTGGAAACCGAGTGGCCTGATCTTGCATCCTGATATTTTGAAGGCAGATTATGCTGGAGAAATCGGTGAGGAAGCTTTTAAGGCTTTGGTTCTCAGATATGCGGATTGTACCGAAAAGTCATTTGCACATTTGGAAGACCAGGATTATGAATTGGCGGATTTTGTCATCAATAACCCTGATGGTTCTCACAAAGTAGCCTTTGATGTCAAGAACATGAATCCTGATATTGAGCACAATGATAGAGAAGGTGATTTGCCAACAGCCCAAAAGCGTAAGATTAAAGAGGAACGGTTAGGTTGTCCGCTATATACAGTGAATATGCTCAAGATGCCGTCCAAGTCTATGGATAGACATGAGATTTGTGGTATCATAGATGAGCATGGCCATGTGTTGCCGGAAGCCATTGAGTTAATTAAAACATTAATTGAAAAATAAAAGAAAGGATTTATGATGATACATATTACAGCTGATGAAATCAAACAGTTGCCAGTGACAACCAATAGATTGATGGTTACATGGAACAGAGAGGCGTTTTTTGATAAGTACTCCATCGTGTCATATAAGATGGTGACTAAGGACAAGGCTCGTAAGAATCTTTCTTATGAGCAGCTCTCTGATACACCGTCATTATCAGTGGTGGGAATTTATGCCAAATATGAGGTCTTTGGTTCATATCCTTATACTCGTTTCTTTGTCTTGGTTAACAAGGGTGAAGAAGATAAGGTGCTTTCTAGTCTTGGAGGTTATCCGTATGTGGCATCAAAATTAGATAACTTGGAAAATTATGATGTTAAACTCCAGGAGCGTATCGTCGTGTCGCTAGCTCTTAATTCCTTGGGGAAGAAAGGGAATAAGGGTGTTATGTATAATAATGGCATGTTGCTGGTTTGCGATGACAATAATTTCGGATGTTCTTCATCTCGTCAGGAATTAGTATGCTTGAAGCTGGAGGTTAACAAATATATGAACCTTTTAGCAAAAACGGTTACTTTTTCTCATCCCAAAAATTATAAGGACTTAAATGCTCACAACAACTGTGTCTTTAAAGTTGGTAAGGAGATGGATAGCATGCTTTGGATAGGACAGTCTCTAAAGCCTGTTATCTTAAAGAAAGCCATAGAGAGCGGTCTGGACTTAAATGATTTCTATATTCAGAGAAAACGATTTGATGCTACTCATAATATCGTTCCTTACTGGCCAATTGATACCAAGAAGTATAATCATGGCAAATTATTTGTTATATGTCAGATGAAGGAGTTGATCAATGAGCAGTTTGACGGAATGGTTCATCTTGATTTTGCTGATTATGAGGTGCTGGATTATCAAGAGGGACATCCTGAGAAAGAAATGTTGTCTCTTTTGAGTCAATACTTTTCTGGTAAGACTATTTTGTTTGAGGACAAATTTGACACCAAGTCATCAAAAGAGCATGTTTCATCTCTTCAAAAAGAGATGTCGGCAGTCATTGAAGATGGGCTGAAGTTTACAAAAACTCCATCCAAGGCAAACATGGTCATAAGACTTTGCGAACCTAAAAATGAAGATATTCACGGCATGTCTTATTCTCAGTCTTTGGATAGAATGGCTCGAAGTACTATGGCTATTCAACATGTGATACATACTGGAAATCCAAAAGAAGATAAGGTAGCATCTTGCATGGCTACTAGAATCTTGATGGAACTACTAGTGAAAGATAGTATTGTTGCTGAGAAGATGCCTCCTGTCTTTGGAGAACTATTGACTGGTTGGACTTTTTATAATTACAAGATAGATAGAGAAGACTCGCAAACGATTTTGGGTGCCTCAATGAATGTTGATGATAATAGTCAAATTCATTTTACCCAATATGGTTTTGATAGTGGATTGGGTGTCAATTATGATACATTTGTGTCTAACACTATCGGTTTTCATTCTCCTGTAAAGCTCAGAGGAAGCCATGATTACAAGGTTATGTCCAAAGATGGCAACGTGTATCTTATCCTTGATACGGATGAAATACCTATTCTTGATGTGAACCTGATAGATGAAGCTTATGGTAAAATCATAGGAGGTAATGATGATAACTTTAAGACTTTGTCTTTATTCAAGAGAAAGAAGGACGGTATCAATCACATGTATTTGCGTGGTTGTATGGGTTTCCATATTTGGAAAGCAGACGGCTTAGAGGGAGAGGACAATGAGGCGTACTCTTATATATCTGGCTACAATAGTGATAATCTCAAGCTGATGCCAAGTACTAGCATAGACAAGATACCTAGAGTAAGGCGTGTCTTTATCTTGAAGAAGAACCATCCAGAACGAGTGTGGGATGATATGCAGCAGTTGAAAAGTATGTTGCTGGTAGGATTGGGACGTTGGAAAGAGCAAATGACGTATCCTTTTCCATTCAAGTTTTTGAATGAATATCTTGACACGAGTTCAGAGATTGCGTTTTCAAAACATTGGAGTGAAATGTAGTTGATTCAAAACGAGGGTGTTTTATAAAACCTATGAAACACCCTCATTGTTGGTCTGCTGCCATTTTTTATTTCATCCATCCAAGCAATGCCACGAGGTAGGCATTCCAGTTGATGGCAACCTCGTTGGAGGCATAGCTGCCCTCATGGTCTTGATAGGATTCGTCTGGAGATGGTGATGTAGCCCACTTGGTTCACCTTGATGGGATTGGGTGAGATGTCTTGTTTGACTGTAGTTTGACTTTGTGCAGCGGTGGATGTTGCTGCTGCCAAAGCGATGAAAGATAAGAGCAGTTGTTTCATGTTTATGCTATTTTGTAGGTTCATATTATTGTTTGGGTGCAAAGATATACTTTATTTTTGAATATATATAGCATTTTTTGTTATTTTCTTTTGTATGTTTCGTTTCCTTTTTGTACTTTTGCTGTTGATTTTTAAATTAGGTGCGTATGATAGTGGCAACAATGACTTCCACTGAGATTTTCAATCTCATGAAAAAAGACTTGGATAGAATCAGGGCTTACGTGGTTCATAGGGAGAAGGAATTAACTCGTGAACTTCGCAAGTCCAGAAGGGACATGGTGTCTCAAGCTTATGATTATCATACGCCTAACGCAGATTACGTATTGGTTCTTCGCTGTTTGAAGAATGGATATGTGAGTAGGTTGCGCTTCGCCTTCATCAAGGAGTCTTTGGAATATGTGACCATCGGTACCGTAGGAGGTTTAAAGGGTATTGTGTCTTATTCCGTGCATCTTTTGAGGCGTTTTGCCGAGCGTGCCTTGCATGATACCTCTTTGCCCATGCGTAAAATCTTGCTAAAGTTTACCCAGCAGGATGTCTCATCTTGTTTGTATTCTGATGGTGATTTCTTCGTGACAGCTTGTGAGCAGGGTATCTGTCTCGGAAAGTATGACAAGAAGCGTGGGGTTATATTGAATAGGACCTTTGTGTCCATTGATATGCTCAAGGATAGTCAGATGCAGGCTTGGGAAAAGATCAATAGATATATTTCCCTTGCCCTAGAGGTGAAGCATGAATATGGGCTATATAGTGACAGATTCCAGAATTTGCTGCGGGAAATCCCTGTAGAGATGTCTTTGTCTATTGATGAAGCACGAAGTATTTATGCCTCTTTCTTTGATCATGCGCAAGATGATAGTTCAGCAATAGAGGGATAGACCCCTTGGTTAACATTCACATTATCTTCATTTCTCTATCATAGTTTTGCAATATAAAGCATATAACTTTGCACGCAGAAAACGATGTTATATGATTTAGAAGATAAGATTTAGAGAAATGAAGGTAATGTTTGTCATACAAGGCGAGGGTAGAGGGCATCTCACCCAGGCCTTGGCTTTGAAGGAAATGCTTCTTCGTAGCGGTCATGAAGTAGTGGATGTGATGGTAGGTAAAAGCAAGAACCGCGAGATTCCTGGATTCTTCCAGGAGAAGATTGGCTTGCCAGTCACCTTATTTAATAGTCCTAATTTTGTTCCTTCCAAGGAGAATCGCAAGTTCAGCTTATGTAAGTCCGTGGCTTACAATCTTCTCTTGTCACCTTCTTATCTCAAGAGTCTGTTCTTGATTCGCCGCCATGTCAAGGAGAGTGAGGCTGAGATGGTGGTTAATTTCTATGAGATATTGTGCGGTCTTTCTTTCTCCTTGTTCCAGTTTGATATACCAGAGGTTTGCATCGGCCATCAATATCTCTTTCTTCATCCATCTTTCCGGATTCCTGGCAAATATCCTACCCAGGAAGATTTGCTTCGTCTTTTCACCCAAGCTACCTGCATGGGTGCCACCAGCAAGCTTGCTTTGTCGATTAGAGATTATGAGGATGATGGAGGGCAGCACATCAAGGTGGTTCCACCGCTTCTTCGGCAAAGTGCAAAAACAATGATCCGTCACCATGGAGATTATATCCTTGGTTACATTCTTAATGCAGGCTTTTATCAGGATGTTGTGGCGTGGCACGAGAAACATCCGAATATCAAACTTCATTTCTTTTGGGATAAAAAGACCGTTTCTGAAGAAATGAAGTTTGATGAGAATTTAATTTTCCACAGGATTGATGACGATAAGTTCCTTCGTATGATGGCAGGGTGTAAGGCATTTGCTACCACTGCTGGTTTTGAGAGTGTTTGCGAGGCACTTTACATGGGCAAGCCTTGCATGATGATACCTGCGCATGTGGAACAGGAATGCAATGCCTTGGATGCCGAGAGGGAGATGGTAGGCGTGGCAAGTGAGAGCTTCGACATGGGTAAGCTCTCAGCCTTTGCCCATGGTTATGAAGAGGACGTGGAGTTCCGTATGTGGGAGAACCTTGCGGAGACTCGCATCGTTGCTGCATTGGAAAGCACTTATATGGATTATTATCATAGAAAGAAGAACAAGGCTTATGAAGAAGATGATTCCTTTGCTGTTGCTTCTTCCCTTGCTGTTCCTGCTCGCCGTGTATGGCAGGGATAGCCAGAAGGAGCAACCTCGTGTTGTGGTCATTGCCATTGATGGATTGAGATGGCAGGAGGTGTTTGAGGGAGCTGGGCGTGATAGTCTGATGCCTTTTCTGTGGAAGATGGGAAAGGACAAGGGATGTATGCTGGGCAATCGCAACAAGAACTGTCGGATGGAGGTAGCCAACGGTATTTGGAAATCTTATGCCGGCTATAGTGAGATGCTTTGTGGTGTAACTGATGATGCTCATATCTTTGACAATCGCAAGCAGCCCAATCCGAATCCTTCTGTCTTTGAGATGGCTGAGATGAGTGGAGCCTATAAGGGAAGGGTGTCGGCCGTGGCAAGTTGGGATGTGATACCATATATTTTGAATACGAAGCGCAGTGGTCTAGATGTGGACTGGAACTCTTCTCATCGGGTGAGCAAACAGGTAAGGTGCGACAGCGTAACCTTCAGCCATGCCTTGCGAAAGCTCAAGGAGGAGCATCCCAAGCTCATGTTTGTGGAGTTTTGCGAGACCGATTATTATGGGCATCATGGCAAATGGAAGGAGTATTTAGATGCAGCCCATCGGAACGACCGACTTATTCAGCAGCTTTGGGCTTATTGCCAAGGCGATGAGTTCTATCGTGGCAATACTACCTTTATCATTACTTGTGACCATGGAAGTGGAGAGAGCCTTGGAAATCATATCAATCGTGGCGAGGTGGATAGTCTGGCTTCCTGGCATGAGCATGGCAGGAAGATAGCTGGCAGCAACCAGACTTGGCTTGTTGCCTTTGGCAAGAATATCCAGCATCTTGGTGAGGTGGAAGGCGGCAGGACCATCTACACCAAGCAGGTGGCATCCACGGTGGCGAGTCTTCTTCATATCCCCTTTACCAGCGAAAGAAGCGATATGGGCAGACCGATTTATAAGATTCTCAAATAGTTTCAGGATAAAAATATTTTGTTTATGATTGGATTATTCAATGAATGTTTCCCACCCATTATGGATGGTGTGGCTGTGACGGTGAGCAACTTGGCTCGTCATTTTTATCAGCGTGGCGCAGAGGTAAGTGTGGTAACCCCTCAGATACCAGGCTTGGATGCTTCCAAGTATCCTTACTCCATTTATCAATATCTCTCTTTCCCTGTACCTGGTAGATATCCCTATCGCTCAGGTTTTCCTCAGCTTGACTACAAGTTCCAGAGGCAGATGGATGATTTGGACTTTAGCATCCTGCATGCCCATTGCCCTTTTTCCTCCGGTGATGCCGCATTGAAGATGGCCAAGAAAAGAGGGATACCTTTGGTGGCAACATTCCATTCCAAGTATCGTGATGATTTCAAGCGTGTGATACCCAACAAGCAAGTGGTGGATTATTTGGTGAGCCGAGTGGTGAAGTTCTATGAGAGTGTGGATGAGGTATGGGTTCCACAGGCTTCAGTGGGAGAGACATTGCGTTCTTATGGCTATCGAGGAGAGTTCGAGGTAGTGGACAATGGTACGGAGTTTTCCGATGTTCATGTTACGGATTCAGATAAACTTGGTGCCAAGAAGGAATTGTTCCTGCGTGAAGACGAGCCGCTGCTTCTGTTTGTGGGACAGCATATTTGGGAAAAGAACGTAAAGCTCATCATAGAGGCGCTTGCTCTTGTCAAGGACATGCCTTACCATGCCTTGTTCGTTGGTGAGGGCTATGCCAAGGAGGAGATGCTCGCCTTGGCTGAAAAGTTGGGCTTGTCTGGTAACAAAGATTATCGCAGGGATAAGGTGACGTTCTTCGGGGCGGTCAAGAGCCGTGAGCTGATGAAGACCATTTACACTGCCTCTGATCTTTTCCTTTTTCCTTCCCAGTATGACAATGCGCCTTTGGTAGTGAGAGAGGCTGCTTCCCTGGGGACACCCTCATTGGTGACGAGGGGTAGCAACACTGCGGAGGTGATATGTGATGGATTCAATGGTTTCTTGGCTGACAATGATGTAAGTGCCTTTGCCATGAGGTTGCGTTACATCTTGGAGCGTCCCGTCATCATTACTTGGGCGGCGAGTGGCGCAGCTCAGACTTTGGTACGTCCATGGGATGATATTGCGGCGGAAGTTTTGGACCGATACCGTCATTTAATTGCCAGAAAAGAAAATAGATTGGCTATTTAGCCGTTATATACTTATGAAGAAATGGCATTTATGGTTGGCGGCATCCATCGGCCTGATGGTCATCGTGGGTATGATGATTCGGGAGTTCGATGTGGATGCCCTTGGAAAGGTAGAGTTGTCACCGAGATTTTTCCTGGGTGTCAGCTTGGCTGTGCTCCTTTTTGTAGTACAGAACCTGATGCTTTCCCTTCGTTTTCGCCATCTTTGCCAGCGCAAGTTGTCTCTAAGTCAGAGCTTTCGTATCAATGTGCTCTGCGAGTTTACATCGGCCGTTACGCCTTCTGCCGTGGGAGGAAGCGGTTTGGCTTTCATCTATCTCAATCGGGAGGGAGTGACGATGGGAAGAAGCATCTTTACCATGTTTGCCGCTCTTTTGGCGGATGAAGCCTTTCTTGCCATCA
>ERZ808240.2971-NODE-2971-length-17443-cov-6.010007_pt1 | contig 17443 bp, 14 predicted proteins | sample MGYA00521084_ERZ808240 | MGnify/ENA primary metagenome ERZ808240 (study PRJEB31516, sample SAMN03275571) | gut metagenome | biome: mammalia-associated habitat; material: feces | host: Papio cynocephalus | place: Kenya | collected 2012-08-06 ... | reverse complement strand
CGTGTTTTTTGAGAAAAGACTCACCCGGACTTTAGATTTCGGATGCAGAAAACGCCTTCTTTATCCCCGAAGCCGTACAAAAGTACTGCGAGAGGGTAAAGAAAGCGTTTAGAAAAATTACTTAAATTTTTCGGTCTGCGCCGAAAGATACAGTCCGCCCTTAGTCGTCCTGCTGGGCTTCCTTGATTACTTCGTCGGAGATTGTTCTGGTCTCGCCGTGCTTAACCTGCGACATGCACAGCAGTGCGAGGGCGAAGCAAACGGGGCAGTAGAAGAACAGAGACCAGTAGTTGATTTCGCCGGTAGAGGAAAATACCTTTGTTATATCGAACATGGTACCTACGAGAACGGGACCTACGATAGAAGCTGAGAACGTAGCTGTGTAGTAATAACCGGTGAACGTTCCGACTCTGTCGATACCGCCGATTTCAAGAACAAGGGGAAGAGTGTTGATCGTAACGAACGCGATAAGGATACCGCCTGCAACAATAGCAACATAGAGAAGCCAGAACCACTGTGTTACCGCATAGAGAAGGAAGAGAACGAGAACGCCTATCCAGCCGAACATAATAGTCTTTTTACGTCCGAATTTCTGACCGAGCTTACCTGCGGGAATAGCACCTACAACGGTAGCCGCCGCAAAGAGCGTGATTATAAGGGACGCATCGGACTCTGTGAAATTAAGTTCGTATTTCGCGAAAGTGGTGAAATAAGTGTTAATAGAATCGGTAGCATTCGAGTTGAAGAACAGAGCAATAAGCATGAATATAAGGCTCTTCTTCTCGCCCTTTGTAAGACCGAGACTCTTAATAGAAGCTTTTTTCTCCTTACCGCCTTTTGACTTCTTATAATCCGCGGCGATTTTGAGAGATTCTGCTTTTGTAATTCTGTTATCCGGCTCTCTTACGAGGAATACGACAACGAGAAGACATACAACCATTACGATAGAGCCGAAAAGGAAAACGTTGTTTCTTACAAACTGAGTTTCGCTGTTTCCGGAAATACCGGTGATTATCTTACCGGAAACGGTACCGAGAACGACGCCGACGCCGCCCATGATGTTGATAACCGCGTTACCCTCGCCTCGAAGTTCCGAGGGGACAAAGTCAGGCATCATCGCAACAACGGGTGAACGCCATGTTGACATTATAAAGTTAAATACGATAATGTCGAGCATAAGTACGCCGAGAAGCTGTATGCGCGGAATAAAGATGAACAAAAGTGCGCAGATAGGTATACCTGTCATCAAAAACGGCGTACGTTTGCCGAAACGCGTGTGCGTTCTATCGGATATTTTACCGAACAGGGGCTGGAATACAACGCCGAATACATTGTCGATAACCATTATGATACCGACAGCGGTGCTTGCCCATGAGAGATTTGCGATAGTGCTGTTCTCTTTGAGAATAAGCGGAACATAAGCGTTATAGATAATCCACGCAATCTGAACCGCCATGAATCCGAAACCTATCAGGGCTGTTTTTCCGTAATTAAGTTTAATTTTTTTTGCTTTTTCAGCCATTCGAGTGACACTCCTTTTAATTGAGTCGCTCCGTACATTATATCAGTTAATCAAACTTTCGTCAACACATTTTTATGCATTATTAACAACAATTGACAAATAAATGTTACTTTTTCTCTACATGTTTTGATTCTACGGGTGCATTGCTCTCGTAAATATCGCATACGTCCTCGAGTTTTGCGAGGTCTCTTATGACTGTCATGAACGGAACCGACTTAGGGATTCTTAAAAAGTATTTGCAGAAGTAATAGCGTTTGTCTTCTTCGTCCGAACCGATGCAGTCAAAAGAAGTTACGACAATCTGCTTTCTGTCAAAATATTCTTCGATAAGAGGCAGTGTTGCGGACTTATTGCCGAGAACTATAACAAGACGGCGTGTTCCGCGGTTTTTGATGAATCTCTCCTCAAACTGCTTTAAGAAAAGAGTAGAAATCATAACCATAATAAATGCTACGAGCGTAACTCTGTAATAGCCCATACCGATAGCCAGTCCCATACATCCGCTTATCCAAACCGTAGCGGCGGTGGTGATACCCGTAACGACGCTTCCGTCCTTTGATTTTATAATAGCGCCCGCGCCGATGAAACCGATACCCGAAACAACGCCCGATGCAATACGCGATACGTCCACTTTGGCGCCGATATCCGCAGTAACCATCATCGAACTAATGTCGTAGCTTATCTCCTGCGAAATAATCGACGTTATGGCCGCGCCGAGACAAACGAGCGAATGAGTTTTCATTCCGGCGGGATGGTTCGACAGTTCACGCTCGATACCGACCAAAATTCCGACAACGGCAGCAACGATAACCCTGACTATAATACTGCTCCAGGATACAGAGCCGTTAAAAAGATCTCCGAATATATCCACTTAAAAATACCTCTCTTATTATTTTTTTATAAATACCGGGGTAACAAGCCCGAACGCAAGCCAGAAAAGCCGGAACAGAACTATCTGCCAGCTTCCGACAAGCGTAAGCCCTGAGCAAAACGCAAGAACCGTAACAAGTGCGGTTCCGATCAACGCGCATATATACACGCCCGACGACGCAACTCTGCGTCTGCCCGCTAGTCTGAATGACGACTCGATAAGACTTGATTCGGACGCCATGGAACCGGAATGAAGTCCGCCTATCGGGACAACAGGTTCCTCAACGGAAGCGGTCTGACGGTAATACTCGCCTATTCTGACGCCTATAACGCGCACCGAGTTCGGCGGAAGCTTGCATTTTTTCTCAAGAAACTCTTCCGTTATGTTTTGATCCATAGTATCAATGAGTATCGCCATTCCGCGTTTTGTAAGCTCTCTTAAAAACTGGGCGACGCTTCTCTTTATATGATAACTGACGACGAACATGGCCTTAAGCGTATCGTCAACGGCAAGAAAGATTATTTTTCTGCTTCCCGCTTTATAAATATCGCTGTCGCCCGACGGAAGCGGAATATTATGATGTCTCATAAGATCCTCGCTGCCGAATAAAACGCGTTTATTGTCAATCCATGAGGACAGTCCGAGTTTTTCTTCGTAAACGATATCCTCCGTGTTGAGTTTTTCGATATCTTCGATATTGACAGCCTTTGAAAAAATCTTTTCAAGAGGCGTATGCGCTTTCATAACGAGAGCCGCCGCGTAAAGCACCGATTTCTCCGCCGACGCGGAGCCGAACGTTTTAACTCCGTGAATACTGCACGCCGACTGCTCTATAATATTTGAAGCCGAAAAGATTACCGCCGTGGATTTTGAGATATTCCTTGCTATCGAATACGACGGAACCGAAGCCTTCTTTTCATGGAGTTTTAAATTTTCTCTGAAAAGAGGGAGAACCGTAATAAAAATATATGTTACGGGCACGGAAAGTATAAGTATCGCCGATGAGGCGGTAAATCCCGCGACCGCGCTTTTCTTGATTATTCCGGATATTGCTCCGACGAGAATCGAAACGCACAGCGACGAGAACGAAAGCGCGTCCGCGTACGGGTCGGGAGGCACCGCATTAACAGCACACCGCATAAATCCCGAAACCGATTTAGCCTTCGCCGTATATTTTACGTCGTTTCCGCCCGGAGTCTGTAATCCCGCAATCATCTCTTTTGCAAGTCCGCCGTCGCCGAACGGTCTTAGAATATTCAAAACGTCCTTACCGGAGTAAAGATTAAAGCACAGCTGTATATTATTATATGTTACGTACCGTCCGCCGTAGAGCGGGAGCGCCGAAAGTATCGCCGCCGGAGCAAGCATCGGAACAGACGAATTGAGCGCGTCCGGGAAAAACCAAATAAGTGCGCACTGCACAACCGAAAACAGGAACATAAAATATATGCTTACATCCGAAGCAAAACGTTTCTGTTTTAAAGCCGAAAAGCATTTTCTCAAATCTATACAGCACATCAGACCTACGATTACCAGCGGGAAGAAATTCACCGCGGCGTAGAGCTTTATATTTCCGCCGAAAAACGTCTCCGGCGACGAAACGGAAACGAGTGACATCATAAGCAGAGCCGTTCCGAGTATTCCGCTTAAAAGAACGAATATGCCTGCCTTCTTTTTACCCGAGGCAATATATGCGTTTATCTGCTTAACGTCGTGCGGTGACGAATACTCTATCCCCGGGTCGATACCCTCGTTGTCGTGAGTCTTGACAAAACGGGACAATTCGCCCTGAAATTTTTTAAATGAAGCGGTTCTTTCGCGTTTCTCGAGTTCAGCCTCGGTTACGTTCGTAATGAGAACGTCCTCCGCGATATCTCCGCTTTCTGCGTCCTTCTGTTTTTCAACTCCGCCGTTGAGCATAAAGTCACGGACTTTTTTAATTCTGTTTTTTCTGACATCCTTTTCGAGTTTTTCCTCGTCTATCGACTCTCTGTTTTCACTCTCGAATCCCGGGAATGTCAGCTGATCCTCAATATTTGTCTCGCGGTCGTCGCCCGCGGTTCTTGCAATAGCTCTTAATTTCTCACTCTTTCCGAACGCCATTGCCTCGCCGATATTAAGCGTCTTATAAAGCGACGCTATATCGTCGCCCGTCTCAAAAAGAAGGTCATCAGCTGTCCGGGTTTCCTCAGCCTCGGGGTCAGGCATAATTTTAATACTGCGCTTTATCCCCTTCGACGCCGAATCGCTGAAAAGAGAGGCAAACGTCTGCTGTCCCTCAACAAAATCGGAATCCCTATCTGAAATACCGGACATGTCAAACTCCATTGTCCTGACATCTCCGCTGTCCGAAGCTTTAAGTTCGGGTTCGGAAACGAACCTGTCCGAATATTCTTTTTTTTCAAAATCCGTATTGCCGTCAGGCACGGATGAAACTTTTTTGGTTATTATCTGCCTTTGGGTAACGGGATTAAATGTCGCGCGCGGGTCAATCTCCATAGTTCTGTCCGACGCATATGCTCTGCCGTTATCCTCGGTTTTGTCCGTTTTTGAATTTCCGGGAGGTTCGCCTGTTCTGAAAGTGCGAACCGTCTCGGTATGCTTGACGATTCTGCGGTAACGCGAGAGAAACTCGTCAACGGTATCGCCGGCGGGGTTTTTGCTGTTATCGTCCACTTAAACTCACCTGTCAGTAATATTTCTTGTCTTTGCAACCTCAAACATAAGTATTCCCGCGGCAACGGAAGCGTTCAGAGAATTTATTTTACCGTTCATCGGAATGCTTACAACCGCGTCGGAATTTTCTTTTACGAGACGGCTCACTCCGCCTCCCTCGTTTCCGATTACGAGAGCGATTGAACCGCTCATATCCGTTTTATAATAAGGCTCGCCGTCCATGTCGGCGGCATAAACCCAAACGCCGCGCTGTTTAAGTTCGCCGATTGCCGAGGTAATGTTTGCAACCCGTACGACCGGAACATATTCGAGAGCGCCGGCACTTGTCTTTCCGACGGTGCCGTTGAGACCGACGCTTCTTCTCTGCGGAACTATGACTCCGTGAGCGCCCGCCGCCTCCGCGCTTCTTATAACGGCGCCGAGATTGTGCGGATCCTCGAGTCTGTCGCATATTATTATAAACGGTTTTTCGTTTCTTTCCTCTGCGAGGGCGAAAATATCGTCAATCGACGCGTATTCGTGCGCCGCCGCAATAAGAATAACGCCCTGATGGTTGCCGTGTCCGCTTAAAAAGTCGAGTTTTTTTCCGTCGGCTTCCTTTACGGGAATACCCATATCCTTACACATAGAGACAATCGGAGCGAGAGAATTTTTATGCTCGCCTCTCTCGATTATAAGTCTGTCGGCGGGTCTGCCCGATTTAAGTGCTTCTTTAACCGCGTTTTTTCCTATTATAACGTCGTCAAAGCGACCTTCGTTTTCTTCTTTTATCATAAAAAAAATCGATTCCCATTTCATTATATTGATATCTATATATTTTAACAATAATCGCCTTATTTTTCAATAGCGGAACACGATTTTTATTGATATATTCCTTAATTTTTTTATTAAGAACGCACAATTTGACATCTTTTTGCCATACGATTAATTATAATTAAAAACGTACAATAAAAAAAGCGGTGAGGAATTTGGAAAAAATAAGGATTAACACAAAAAAAATAAATTCGGATTTTAAATCGGCAGCGGCAACGGGACTATTTAAATACACTTTATATTTTCTTTTGGGCGTGCTTACGGCGTCGGGACGGATTTTTACAACGCTGTCCCCGTTCGCGGTTTCGTTTATACCCGCAGTACCCGTTCAGTTCGTGCCGGCGGCGGCAATCGGCGCGTGTCTGGGATATGTTATTAATTTTTCACGCGACATAATGACGCTGAGATACATCGCCGGATGCGTAATAGCGACAGTCGGCGCAATAGCAGGCAAAAGCATCCTTACAAGAAAACGCGCGAAGTTTTACGTGCCGATTTCGGCGGCGATCGCGATTTTTTCAACCGGAACGGTTATTTCGATAGCATCGGGCATAAAGTTTTCGGATATTCTGCTCTATCTTGCCGAATCGGCGGCGGGAGGAGCAAGCGCATATTTTACGTTTATCGCTCTGAATATCAATAAAGAGAAACGCTGTTTTTCACGTCTGAACGCAGTCGAGACGGCTGCTGTCCTCATCCTCATGAGCGAATTGATAATATCGATAAATCCGATTAAAATATTCACGGTCTCCCCCGCCGGAATAATCGCATCATTCATCGTTTTATGCGCGGCGGCATACGCAGACGAACGCGGAGGTTCGCTTGCGGGAATCTGCGCAGGCGTTACGCTGTCGCTCGCTGACTCCATGTCGTTTCTCGCGGGCGGTTTTGCGCTCGGCGGACTTCTGGGCGGAATATTCGGTAGAAAAAACAGGTTCGTCACAACAGTCATTTTCGTTCTCACTCTCGGAATAATGGCGCTCCCGCTCGCACCGTGGACTCAGGCGTTAAACGTCATTTACGACATAACGATAGGCGGAGTTCTGTTTATGCTGATGCCTCAGAAACTCGCACTGAGGGTCGAAAAATGTTTTTCCGTTTCCGACTCGGGAAAATACATGGAGAGTCAGCGCTCTGCTTTGAAAATGCGCCTTACCTCGGCTTCAAACTCCATGGAAAACGTGTCGTCCTGCGTCAGAAGCGTGCTTAAAATATTCGAAAGACGAAACGAGCCCGGGGTCAGAAATTATGCGGAGGAGATAAAGACGGGAGTCTGCATTTCATGCGAAAGATATTCATACTGCTGGGGCGAAAACAGAGATACCGTAAGAAAAATCATAAAAGATACGGCGTCGGGCGTAAAGTCGGGACTTGATGAAGAAGATATTTCCAAAAACGCCGGAATGTGCGTAAATTTTCACGCGTTATATTCAAAAATAAACGCTCTGTACAGCAAATTCTGCGGTGAATTTTCATCTCTTTCATCCCTTGCAATGACGGGCAATATCGTCGCCGACCAATTCTCGACAATATCGGATTTCTTTTCGGACATGGCTCAAAAAATCGAGAAAAGCGAATATTTCGACGCAGAGCGTTCAAGTCTTATCAACGACATCCTGACAAACGACTTGGGATTAAACGCAATAAGCTCGGGCGTATTCAATTCCAACGGCAGAATCTTCTGCGAACTGTATCTTGCACTGCCGAAGGATTTTGATTCGTTTAAATTAATCGGGAAAAGAATCTCATCAATTCTCGGCATTGCAATGGAGGAACCCGTTGTTTCCGAAATTTCAGACTCGGTTACGTGCGTTAATATATGCGAAAAAACCGTCTACTCCGTAAACTACGGCGGCTATCAATTCGTTTCCGACGGCGAGTGTCTGTGCGGAGACACGTACGACTGCTTTTTAGACGGCAAAGGCAATTTTATAATAATAGTCTCCGACGGCATGGGAACGGGCAAACGCGCGGCGGTCGATTCGGTCATGACGGGCGCGATAACGTCTGCTCTAATGCGCTCGGGCTTTGACTCCGACAGCGTATTAAATATAGTCAATTCGTCAATGATGATACGCTCGAAGGAGGAATCAATTTCAACGCTCGACATCTGCTGCGTCGATTTATACACAGGCAGATGCGTATTTTACAAAGCGGGCGCGTCGTTTTCATATACAACCAAAAAGAAAAAATTAATTAAAATCGAGAAACCGTCCATGCCGATCGGAATTTTACGCAACATAACGTTTGAAAAAAGCGCGGTAACAATAGGCGACGGCGACAAAATCGTTCTGATGTCCGACGGCGTGAGCGAAAACGCAAAGGAAAGGTTCAGGGAGATTTTGATGAGCGTTGAAACGACAGACGGCGAAATTGCTTCAAAACAGCTTGCAAAAGCGGCTCTTGCCTCCGACGACTCAAAAAAACACGACGACATAACCGTAGTCGCCGCTATCCTTACAAAGAACGCATAAACAAACCCGTAACGGTCATATACTGTTACGGGTGATTTTATGAAAAAAATTATTTCTCTGTTTCTTGTTCTGTTAATTTGTCTGACAGCATTTTCCTCATGTACTTCAACGCGCGAGCTTGACTGGCAGGAGCTTTCAAACGCTCTGGGCGAAGCCGACGAACGGTATAAATACAGCTTTCTCGACCTTATTTTTTATAACGACGCATACCACGTCTTTCTCTCGCTTAAAGATAAGGACGACGTGATTCTGTCGCTGACGACCGACGACGGACTTGTTACGAGCGTAACTGCAACCGCGTCGTATAAAACGCTCGGCAAAGACGGAGGATATGAAGAATATCTTCAACTGTGCCGGACGATAAGCAATGTTTTCGCGCTCGCGTCTGACGACGAAACCGAATCCGTATTAAAAGAAATCTGCGTAACCGACACGGCAAATTACTTTAAGGAATGCTATAAAACATACGAATTAGGACATTACAGATATACATATTCGTCGAACAATCTGTTTATATCGTTTTCGTGCGAATATTTCGAAAGTGAGGAGATAAGCCTTAAAAGCTGATCAGTCTTTCAGCGCGGTTATCGGAATAACATAAACGCCGTCAGGTCTTTGATACGAAGCGTTTGAAAGTCCGCATATAACACCGAGAAGTACGGGCGGTTTTCCCTTAGGTTCTTCCCTTATCTGCTCGCTGATTTTTATTAAATTCTCCGCCGCGGAGTCTATCTGATTTGCGCCGAGTTTAATTTCAAAAGCGCACCAATTCCCGTCGGGAAGTTCAACTACCGCATCTATTTCATTATTTTTATAATCCTGATAATGATAAAGTTTACCGCCGAAGGACTGCGCATATATACGCAAGTCGCGTTCACAGAGAGATTCGAACAAAAATCCCAGTGTTTCAAGGTCGTTTAAAAGACTTTCGGCTGTAACGTTTAACAACGCGCATGCAAGGGACGGGTCTGTAAAATGTCTCTTCTCCGCCTGCTTTATTCTGACCGACGACCGGATCCCCGAAGAAAACGGGGGCTGATTTTCAGTAATAAACAGTCTGTTGAAAACGTCGAGATACGCGCCGACCGTATTCGAATCGACTTCTCCGTCATCAATTATTTTTATATCGTTTACAAGCGTTTTATTCGACGCGGTGGTACTTTCGTTTCTTGCAAGCGATCTTAAAAGCAAACGCATCTTTACGGTGTCGCGCCTTATCCCGTCGATTCTGTACACATCGTCGTCAATAACGGCATTTAAATATTCGTTTGCAAGAACAGGCGTTTCATACGTTCCGCCTCCGAGACTGCCCGGCCAGCCGCCGCGGATAATTAATTCGATTATCTTTTTAAGGCTGACTTCCCCTGTCATTGACGGCGTGAAGTTTTCTCTGTAAAGTTCGGACAGCGAAACGGCACCGCTTGAATCCCCCGACTCGTAAAGAGACATTGTATGCATTCTTATTTTCGCGATTCTTCCGGCTCCGCTGTGCATTATCCCCTTATGATTCGGCGTTGCGGAACCCGTTAAAATAAACTGCCCTTTTTCTCCCCTTCGGTCTACCTCATATCTGACAGCGTCCCATATCGGCGGAACCTCCTGCCACTCGTCTATAAGTCTCGGAGTTTCGCCGTCCAATATAAGATTCGGCGACATCTGCGCAAGCTGTCTGTTTTGAAAATTACCCGACGGATCGCCCATGAATATTTCGCTGTTACTGTGATATGACGAAGTCCATGTCTTTCCGCACCATTTCGGTCCCTCTATGCAGACTGCGCCAAACATAGACAGATATTCCGCGACGGTTTTATCTATTATACGTTTTCTGTAATTCTTTTTATCCATTCAGACCGCCTCTTTTCTTTTTTTATTTTAACCCAATTTTTAAGAAAAATCAACACCATTCAGTCACATTTTTAATTTCTATTCAGTCATATTTTCGATTTTAATTCAGTTATATTTTCAAATTTCATTCAGACGCATTTTTTTCTGCACAGCAAACGCCCCCTGCCGTTAAACCGGCAAGGGGCGTTTTATTTATACCAAGGAAAAAGAATTATTCTTCGGTGCTGTAAAGTTTTACGAGCTTCATAAGGTGAGCGTATCTCTCCTTAGCAAGTTCCTCGGACTCGGAGAAGAGTTCTTCCGCACGTGCGGGGAAGCTTCTCGTAAGAGCGGAGTAACGAGCCTCGTTCATCAGGAACGCACGGTAACCCTCTGTTGCGGGAACCTTGCTGTCAACGGTGAACGGATTCTTACCCTCTGCCTTAAGAGCGGGATTGTATCTGAACATATTCCAGTAACCGCAGTCAACGGCTTTCTTCATCTCAGCCTGGCAGTTAACCATACCGCCCTTAATCGAGTGCATCTCACAGGGAGCGTAGCCGATGATGAGCGAAGGACCGTGATATGCTTCAGCCTCGCGGATTGCCTTGAGGGTCTGATTCTGGTCTGCGCCCATAGCAATCTGCGCAACATATACGTAACCGTAGGACATTGCAATCTCTGCAAGACTCTTCTTAGCAACAGACTTACCTGCCGCCGCAAACTGTGCAACCTGACCTATCTGTGAAGCCTTGGAAGCCTGTCCGCCGGTGTTGGAGTAAACTTCGGTATCGAATACCATAATGTTGACATCCTGGTTCTGAGCAAGAACGTGGTCTACGCCGCCGAATCCGATATCGTAAGCCCATCCGTCGCCGCCGAAGATCCATATGGACTTCTTGGCAAGGTATTCCTTATGAGCGAGAATCTCGCTGCAGGTTTCGCAGTCTGCATGCTTTTCAAGCTCTGCTACAAGAGCCTTTGTTGCCTCTGCGTTTGCCTCGCCGTCGTTAACGGTCTCAAGGTACTTAGCCGCCGCGGCTTTAAGCTCTGCGGGAGCGCACTCTGCCGAGTCGATACCCTGTACTTTCTCGATAAGACGGTTTCTGATAGCCTGCTGACCGAGGAACATACCGTAGCCGTGCTCTGCGTTATCCTCAAAGAGTGAGTTTGCCCAAGCGGGACCGTGACCCTCTTTATTAACGGTGTAGGGCGAAGTTGCCGCGGGACCGCCCCAAATCGAGGAGCATCCGGTAGCGTTTGAAATATACATTCTGTCGCCGAACAGCTGAGTAATAAGACGAGCATAAGAGGTCTCGGCACAGCCTGCGCATGAACCTGAGAACTCGAGCATGGGCTGTTTGTACTGGCTTGCGATAACGTTCATGTTAGCCGTAGTTTCGGGCTTCTCGGTAACGTTGGCAACACAGTAATCAAATACAGCCTGCTGATCCTCCTGGCTCTCTCTGGAAACCATCTTGATGGAGTTCGTCGGGCATACGCCTACGCAGACTCCGCATCCCATACAATCCATGGGCGAAACTGCGAGCGTGTATTTGTAATCGGTCTTAACAACCGGCTTGGGAGCAAACTTGGTGTTTGCGGGAGCTTTTTCTGCTTCTTCAGCGGAGAGAGCGTAAGGACGGATAGTAGCGTGGGGACATACGAATGCGCACTTGTTACACTTAGCGCATGTAGCCTCGTTCCATTCGGGAACCATAACGGCAACTCCGCGCTTCTCGTAAGCCGAAGCGCCCTGCTCGAACGTACCGTCGACATGCTCTTCGAATGCGGAAACGGGAAGCAAATCGCCGTTCATCTTGCCCACGGGAATCATGATGTCATTGACCATCTTGACAAGAGCGGGTGCACCCTCGGTAACGGGAGTCTCGGGCTTGTCCTCTGCGTCAGCCCAGTCTGCGGGAACGGCGATCTCTTTGAATGCGCCGAAGCCTGCGTCGATGGCTTTCCAGTTCATGTCAACGATTTCCTGACCCTTCTTAAGGAACTTCTCTGCCGCTTTCTTCATGTAAGCGATAGCGTCATCCTTGGGAAGAACCTCTGCAAGAGCGAAGAACGAAGCCTGGAGAATGGTGTTCGTTCTCTTGCCGAGCCCGATTTCCTTAGCAAGGTCGATAGCGTTAACTGTATAAAGTTTGATATTGTTCTTTGCAATGTAGCGTTTTGCTTCGCCGCTTAATTTCTCGGCAAGCTCAGCCTCGTCCCACTGGCAGTTGATAAGGAACTTACCGCCGGGCTTAACGTCGTTGACGATCTTGAATCCTTTTTCAATGTAAGAGGGGTTGTGGCATGCTACGAAATCCGCTTTATTGATATAGTACGGGCTCTTGATAGGCTTGTCGCCGAAACGAAGATGGGAGATAGTGATACCGCCGGTCTTCTTTGAGTCGTACTGGAAATATGCCTGAACGAACTTGTCGGTATGGTCGCCGATGATCTTGATGGAGTCCTTGTTTGCGCCGACGGTTCCGTCGCCGCCGAGACCCCAGAATTTACACTCGATGGTACCCTCTGCTGCGGTGTTGGGAGCTTCTTTCTCCTCAAGAGAAAGGAATGTAACATCGTCGTTGATACCGATGGTGAACTGCTTCTTGGGCTCGTCCTTTTTAAGCTCGTCGTAAACGGCGAATACGCTTGCGGGAGGAGTATCCTTAGAACCGAGACCGTATCTGCCTCCGATAACCTCAGCCTGTCTGCCGTGAGTCGCAAGAGCGGTAACGACATCCATGTAAAGAGGCTCGCCGAGAGAACCGGGCTCTTTCGTTCTGTCAAGAACCGCAATCTTCTTAGCGGTCTCGGGGATAGCTTCGAGGAGCTTCTCAGCCGAGAACGGTCTGTAAAGACGAACCTTTATAAGTCCGACCTTCTCGCCCTTAGCGGTAAGGTAATCTATAACTTCCTCCGCTACGTCGCAGATAGAGCCCATAGCTACTATAACTCTGTCTGCGTCGGGTGCGCCGTAGTAGTTGAAGAGTTTGTAATTTGTACCGAGCTTTGCATTAACCTTATTCATGTACTTCTCTACGACAGCGGGAAGCGCGTCATAGTACTTGTTGCATGCCTCACGGTGCTGGAAGAAGATATCTCCGTTCTCATGAGAACCGCGCATGGTAGGATGCTCGGGATTAAGAGCGTGCTTTCTGAATGCCTCAACGGCGTCCATGTTGCACATCTCCTTGAGATCCTCATAATCCCAAAGCTGTATTTTCTGAATCTCATGAGAGGTTCTGAATCCGTCAAAGAAGTTGACGAACGGAACTCTGCCCTCAATAGCCGCAAGATGAGCAACGGGACCGAGATCCATAACCTCCTGCGGGTTAGTCTCTGCAAGCATTGCGAAACCGGTCTGACGGCATGCGTAAACGTCCGAGTGGTCGCCGAAGATGTTAAGCGCATGCGAAGCGACACAACGAGCGGAAACGTGGAATACGCAGGGAAGAAGTTCACCTGCAATCTTGTACATGTTGGGAATCATAAGAAGAAGTCCCTGAGAAGCGGTGTAAGTCGTGGTAAGAGCACCGGCTGCAAGAGAACCGTGTACCGTACCCGAAGCGCCTGCCTCGGACTGCATCTCGGCAACCTTTACGGTAGTACCGAAGATGTTCTTCTGACCCTTTGCTGCCCACTGGTCAACATAGTCTGCCATGGGGCTGGACGGCGTGATGGGGTAAATACCCGCAACCTCGGTAAACGCGTACGACACGTATGCGGCAGCGTTGTTACCGTCCATGGTCTTCATTTTTCTGGCCATTTATTTTTTCCTCCTTGGTAATGTTCGAAGCCTTAAAAAGCCGGCTTCCAGTACTCCGTAACGCCTAAAAGTTTTACATCTGATTGCAGGTACGGCTGTGTTTAACAAGGATGAAAACGCAGGCAGACCGGCGCCTGTCAAGTTTGAAGACGCAGTTAAACGCTGTCAGACGAAGCAATGCTTGTAAAGTTTTAGGTGGTGCAGAGTACTAGGGTTTAAAAATATACCATTAGTTATTTTACCACTTAATTCGCCGAATGTAAACAAAAATTTTCATTAAAAACGATAAAAAATCTACTGAATTTACACATCCGGGCAATATTGATTTTCGGTTATATTTAACGATAGCAAAAAAGACGGATATAACCGTTATATTTTTCTGTCCTTTTTATCAAGACCGAGAACATTATCCGCACTTACGCCGTAAAATCTGCAAAGCGTTACAAGGTGTCTTACCGGCATTTCGTTTATCCCGTTTTCATATCTTGAATAAACCTGCTGGGTAGTGCCGAGCACGCGCGCAATATCACTCTGTTTTAAATCATTATCTTCTCTCAGTTTTCTAAGTCTCTCATAATATTTTTTCATATAAGCATTATCACCGAAAACAATGATAATACATCACATCAGGCGTATTGACATTTACATCACATCTGGTGTATTATATAACCAATCTATAAAAAAGGAGTCAAAAAAAATGATTTGTCCGTCATGTAAAAAGGAAGTTTCCGATTCTCTTAAATTCTGCCCCGAGTGCGGGTATAATTTTACCGCGGCACAGCCGTCACGGAATTCTGTTCAGACCGAGCCTAAAAAGAAAAAGAAAATATACAAACGCTGGTGGTTTTGGGTTCTGATTGTTATTCTTCTTTTCATTATTATCTCCGCAATATCGTCCGGAAAGAATGATAACAAAGAAAATAACAATTCACCGTCCGTATTACAAAATGAACAAGATGTCATAACAACAACGAAGAAGAATGAAAATGAAAGATTAAAAGTCGGAGACAGTTTCACTGACGGCTATCTTGAAATAACAATCAAGTCAGCCGAGGAATGGACCGGTTATTCGGAATTCAACAAACCCGACAGCGGATATAAATATATAAGAGTATTCGCAGATGCAAAAAATACCGGAACATCCGACTCGTTTGTCTTTTCGGGGAATTTTAAATGTTACGCCGATAACAAGCCTGCCTCCGACCCATACTGCGGCGATGAAAGATTCAACGGAGACGATCTTTCCGCCGGCAGAGAAACAGACGGATATCTGTACTATCAGATCCCCATTGATACTCAGAAAATTGAAATAGAATATGAATTGAATTTTATAACAGACAAAAAAGTCTATTATGACATTGAGTTAAGCTGATAAGAAATCAACGCCCCGAAGCACGAAGCCTCGGGGCGTTTTTCAGTCAAGTTAAATCAGTTTTCGTAAACGCTGACCTTTTTGCGGTCTTTGCCTAAACGCTCAAACTTAACGGTACCGTTAACAAGAGCGAAAAGAGTATCGTCCGAACCCTTGCCTACGTTCTCGCCGGGATGGATGTGAGTTCCTCTCTGACGAACAAGAATGGTGCCGGCATTAACAGCCTGACCGTCCGCACGCTTAACTCCGAGCCTCTTTGATTCGGAATCACGGCCGTTACGGGTCGAACCCATTCCCTTTTTATGAGCGAAGAGCTGAATGTTTACTTTAAGCATAACTTACACCTCCGTAGTAATTTTGATAAAGTCCGGATACTGCCCGCAGAGCTGTTCCATGTGGAGTTTAAAGCCCTTGAGTATATCCGAGGCGACAGGTGATGCCCCGTCCGACAGCGCAATCGACATAAAACCGTCCCTTACGTCCGCCGTCAGTTGTTCATTGAAAATTTCAGTGAGCATGTTGGCGGTCATATAAGCCGCCGAAGAAATCGCCGAGCATACGATATCGTACCCCGCGTCCCCGGCTCCGGCATGTCCGCTTAACGTAAATCCGCTCAGCGCGCCGTCACGGTTTTTAAATACGACATTTGTCATCAAGCATTGATCGAAGCGATCTCAATCTTGGTGTAGGGCTGTCTGTGACCCATCTTGCGCTTCTCGTTTTTCTTAGCCTTGTAAGTGGCAACGGTAATTTTCTTGCCCTTGCCGTTCTTGAGAGCCTTAGCCGTTACGGTTGCGCCCGAAACATAGGGAGCGCCTACCTTGATGCCGTCATCGGCGCCAACGGCAATAACTTTGTCAAAAACTACTTCGCTGTCTGCCTCAACGTCAAGCTTCTCAATGAAAAGAACCGAACCGTTCTCAACCTTGTACTGCTTTCCGCCGGTCTCGATAATTGCGTACATTGATTTACCTTCCTTATAAAGTCTCGCTGCGGCGGGCGGGAAAAATCCTCTTAAAATAATGCCCGATACATGCGGCAAACAGATTATAGCATGCAAAATAAGGCGAGTCAAGCATTTTTCGTATATTTTTTATAAATAACGCGCCGTTTTTTTTACATTGAATTTGTCAAACAATATTGATACTTATAATTCATTATGATAAAATATTTTAAAATTTTTATTTTCGGGAAGTGATTTTTATGGAAAATAACAGTAACCGTACGGTATCTCATTCGGGACACCGCATGCGCATGAAGGAACGTTTTCTTAAGGACGGAAATTTCGACAGTTTTTCGGACGTTAATATTTTGGAAATGCTTTTGTTTTATGCTATTCCCATGAAAGACACTAATCCCATAGCGCACGCGCTTTTAGACAAATTCGGTTCGCTCGACTGCGTTTTCAACGCCTCATACGACGCAATCATTTCGGTTCCGGGCGTTACGCCGAACGCAGCGTCTCTTATCGCCATGGTTCCGGCGCTTACAAAGGTTTATTTTGACAGCGCAACCTCGCAGACCGACACGATAACATCGTCAGAACAGGCGGCTGAGTATCTTATACCGAAATTCATAGGTCTTACGCATGAGGCGCTTTACCTCATTGCACTTAATAAAAGAGGTAAAATTCTGAATTTTGCCTGCGTCAGCAGCGGAAACGCGTCTTCAACCGACTCGGACATAAGAAAAATCGTATCAATTCTGCTCGACTGCAAGGCGACGGCGGCCATTATTTCGCACAATCATCCGAACGGTCTGTGTATTCCGTCAAAAGACGACCATAACGTAACTTACGAGATTTCAAAAGTCCTGTCCTCGATTGATATAAGACTTGTCGACCACATAATAGTTTCCGGCAGGGAGCATTTTTCGCTCGCGTCTAACAGAAGGTTCGCCGACTGTTTCCTCGTCGACTGCGACAAAATACGTTTTGCACAGAACGGATGCGAGTATGAGCTCGAAAATCAAAACGCGTAACAGCGTTCAATATAATAATATCGTATCTATATATAAGACAAATTCGGACAAACTCCGTTTTCGTATTGTTTTTTATAATGTTGCAAATTATGTTACAACATATCGATAAAATACTGCAAATAATGTTGCAGATAATGTT
>ERZ808240.2970-NODE-2970-length-17443-cov-6.247930_pt1 | contig 17443 bp, 20 predicted proteins | sample MGYA00521084_ERZ808240 | MGnify/ENA primary metagenome ERZ808240 (study PRJEB31516, sample SAMN03275571) | gut metagenome | biome: mammalia-associated habitat; material: feces | host: Papio cynocephalus | place: Kenya | collected 2012-08-06 ... | reverse complement strand
TGGTACTTTAATTAAAGTCATTCATTTTTCAATTGCATTTTGCGGAAACTCAAGTTGATATTTTTTTCTTCTGGAGAAGAAGGGAAATCTGGTAGACTACCCATGTAAGTACAAAGCCGATCACCAAGGTTCTGACTGTGAGAACCGGTGACAACAGCATACCATAATTCTCGATCGTATCTGCATAACCAATCTTGACAAATATATACGCAGCCGGAATTCCAATCAGATATCCGATGCATACCAGAATATGATTGACATTCAGTACCCGGTTGGAAATCTCTTTCTGGCTGAAACCAAGCACCTTCATAACCGAGATATTGGTTGCTGTTTCTGCCACGATCATGTTGATGATCAGATACAGCACAAATACACCAAGCACAACACCTATGATCTCAAATATAACAATGATCGTATGCATCGGTCCCATCATATTCTCCATCGTGTCTGCTGTGACAGTCATCGTTGTCTCGCTTGCCACACGGTCTTTGTCGAGTGACAATGCATCCTTGCTTATAATGCAGTTATAGGCGTCACTGTCTACACCTGCCAGAGCTGTCGCATTTTCTCTTCCTGTGTACAGATAGCAATGTGTGTTGTCTGTCACGATGCCACTGATCGTTACCTTATGTTCTTTCAAGTCTGCAATATTGCCGAAGGTAAGGGTATCACCTGTCTTTATACCGTAGGTCTGTGCAGCCGCGCTTGTCAGATAATATTTGTCCAGATCAAGCACGTCACCACTGTCCGTCTTGTCCGGGAAATATTTTGAATCCTTGCTGATTCCCTGTGCAGAAAGCTGTACTGTGTTTCCCTCTACCTCATAGTAATTCTGGAACAACGCCTCGCCCTGCTCCGGCGTGCCTTCCTCTAACGAATTCAGCCGGTACAGATATTCGTACTTGATAGAGCTTGTAAGTCCGCCGTGCATCAGCGTATCCAGACTGTCTTTCATAATAAATCCTGTCAGAATACAGAATGCTGCGACAGCCACACCGAATGCTGTTACAATGCCTCTTCCCGGATGTCCGATCACGCTCCGCACCCGCATCTTTGTCTGTGTCTTTACATGGCTCTTCTTCATCACGCCAACTGTCTTCGTATCTTTTCCTGTGTTTCTCAAGAGATCGACCGGCGACTTCTTCAAGAGCTTTGCCGCCTGGATTGCGATAGCCGCACAGTAAAGAACAGTCGGTACAACCAGCGCCACAACGATCGATGGTACATTGTAGGTCGGTGTATAAGTAAGCTTTTCAAAATCATATTCGATATAGAATTTGCACAGTACTCCTGTCAGCGGAACGGACACAATCAAACCAAGTACACTTCCAATGACGCCAGGCAGTACACCATACCGCATATAATGTCTTATGATCTGCTTCTTGGAAAATCCAAGTGCCAGAAATGTTCCAAGCAGATACTGTTCCTGTCTGATATTTCTTCCAAGTACCATAACAACGAGTGTGATAATAATGATAAACATAACCGGCGCATACATGGTCGCCATGTTCGTAACGGCATCTCCCTCGTTGACCGGCATAGAGATTCGTGTATTCGTGGTTGCCGCCATATAACTTGCAATCACATAATCTTCATTTAACTTCTCACGCACTTCCTTGGAATTATCCTTGTTGTATTTGATAGAATAATAGCTTGTTTCATCCGCATCAATCTTGTCATACTCCTTGCGATCGACTACGACAAGTGCGAATTTCTCGCTGTCAATATAGCCGGACAGCTTCTCAAGCATGTAGATATAATCTGCTTTCGTCGTATATGCCGATACTTTATAATCATACGCCCCAAGAGAAATCGTATCTCCAACCTGGATGTCATGCACATCCGCAAAATCCTGTGTCAGAAGTGCTTCCCCATCGCCCGGTTCGTGTCCGTCCCGCACCTCGCAGAGATTCAACTTCTCCGGCATCGGGAATACACGGATCGTCGCACCTTTTAGGCTTCCGCTTTCCACATTTATATCCTTATACTGGCTGTATTCCAGTATCACATCATATTCCTGTTCCAGCTTCTCCATATCTGCATCGGACAATGGCTGATAGGTGATAAACTCTGCATCCTCCGCCTTATAGTCCTTCACGAAATCATCCACAACCTTTGTCAGTGTGTGTCCGGTTGACACAGCGGCGACAATCACCATAGATGTCAGCATCGTAAGAATGATACTGATAATATAAAACGCAATGTTTTTCTTTATGCTGCGCCCAGCTCTCTTATTGATCGTCATATTACAACTCCATCTCCTCTACTCGTTTCTTGTCTGCATTCTTCTGATTGGATACAACCTTGCCATCCGTGATCTTGATGATCCGGTCTGCCATTCCGGCGATGTTCAGGTTGTGTGTAATAATCACGACTGTCGTCTTATATGTATCATTCATTTTCTGTACACGCTGCAATACATCCTTTGATGACTTCGTATCAAGCGCACCGGTCAGCTCGTCGCAGAGAAGGATGTCCGGCTTCTTCACCATTGCCCGCGCGATGGCGACACGCTGCTGCTGACCACCGGAAAGTTCCTTTGGGAAATGTGTCTCATACTTCTTCAGTCCAAGCTCCTCGATCAGCGTGTCGGTACTAAGCGGCTCCTGTACAAGCTCTGCTGTCATCTCGATATTCTCACGCACAGTCAGATCCGGCGTCAGATTATAGGACTGGAATACGAATCCAAGCTTCTCTCGCCGATACAGTTCCAGCTCTTTGGCAGACATCTTCTCCAGATCGGTTCCGTCTACCAGCACGCTTCCCTCCGTCACCTTATCCAGACCACCAAGTATATTCAACAATGTACTTTTACCACTTCCACTCGGTCCTAAGATTACGACGATCTCGCCCTTCTCTATCCCGAACTCAGCATGATCGAGCGCGAACACCGTCGCTTCTCCCTTTCCGTATTTCTTTACCAGATTTTTTCCTTCGATAAACATTCTGCGTCCTCCCTGCTATATGCGAATATTTTTAATTTTTCATTCGTGTATATGTTAGTTTTAACTAACTTATTTGTCAAGACCTTTTACGAATGTTTTTTAATTTTTATTCGTATGGTGGAAAAAAAATAACGGTGCAGCATAATTTTTTCTACGCTACACCATTAATTAGCTCTCTTATATTCCCCTTATTCATCCTCTGTCTCATAATAATAAGAATAATCAATCCCCTTCATAAAAATCTCCCTATCTGTTATTTTTTCAGTGAGGGCTGTTTCGATTAATTTCTTAATAGGTTGTGAGTCAACAGGACTTTTTTCCATTGCGGAAAGATACTCTTTTTTATCGATTTTTTCCCAGTCAATACATTTTTTTATCCTTGCTTTTAAAATATTATCCAACCAAATTCTTGTAGCTCTTCCATTTCCCTCCATGAAAGGGTGTGCTATATTTGCCTCTATATATTTATCAACTATTTCATCAATCGTGTTCTCTGGCATTTTTTCTATATATTCAAATACCGAATCAAAATACATGCAATTTGCAAAAACAAATCCTTTTTTAGAAATGTTCTTATTTCTAATTTTTCCAGCAAAATCATACAATCCTTCAAATAAATACGCATGAATCTGTTGAAGCCCTTTAATCGTCCCTACTTCTATCGTATCTAAAATTGAATTCCCATACAATTCATATGCCTTTTTCTTACTTCGCTCATCTATTGGATCGTTCATACCTTTTATCCAATCCAAAAACAAAAGCTTACTTTGGGCTGGAAGTAACAGAAATAATGTATCAATTCCCGCTTGATTAATACAATCCGTATTATATTTTTTACCATCCTGTGCTGTCAATTTCAGTTGTCTACAAAATGTTAACAACTCAATATGTCTTTTCTTAAACGTGTTCCAATATATTCTTGAATTTGAACTTATTTCTAAAGCATCAATAATATCAGTTGCAGCATACCACCAACTATTTGTACTATCATCCCACCTGGCTCTTACTGCTTTTTTATTAAAAAATCTAATTGATGTTTTTGTTTGCATTGAAAAAATCACCTCGTAAATACACTCTAACACACTAAAAATCAGTTGTCTACAAAATGTTGACAACTGATTTTCTTTCATTTTTCGTTTATATCTACATCACACACAGATACACGAAATACGCCGCATAGCAAATCAGCATGAAGATACCGCATGGGCGCCGCAGCTCCTTATGCTTATATGTGCCAATCCACAAAATCACACCAACTATACCTGCAATGATCGTATCTATAATGAATTTGCTTTCAAATGGCACCGTGCAGATGAGTGCGGTTGTACCAATCACGAACAGGATATTGAAGATGTTGCTGCCAACGATATTTCCGATTGCAATTCCTGCATTTCCTTTTTTCGCTGCCGTGACGGATGTCACAAGCTCCGGCAGAGACGTTCCGAATGCCACGATCGTAAGTCCGATGAACCGCTCGCTCATGCCGAAATATCTGGCGATTGCCGATGCGCCGCTGACCGCGAAATCACTGCCCTTTACAACCAGCACACCACCGATCACCATGAAGAGAATGCATTTCCATAACGGATAATCCTTCGCCGTTTCCTCTTCCTGATCCGTTCCTTTCTTCGCCATAACAAACAGATATCCGAGATACAGCAGGAACAGGATCCAGAAGATTACACCTTCCACAAATGTTACCTGTCCACCAGTAATTCCGAACACCAGCAGAACAATCGTAACCACAATCATAAATGGAATCTCATAGCGAAGTGTTGATGTCTGAATCGCCACATTCGTAATCACCGCTGTTATTCCAAGGATAATCAGAACATTTAAAATATTACTTCCAACGATATTTCCAATCGTGATTCCCGCATTCTTCTGAAGCGCTGCCGTGATACTGACTGCTGCCTCCGGCATACTCGTTCCCATCGCAACGATCGTCAGTCCAATGATGAGCTGTGGAATCCCGAGCTTCTTCGCGACACTCGCCGCGCCCTCCACAAACCAGTCTGCTCCCTTCACAAGAAACAAAAAACCTACCAACAAAATAACAACCTTCCAGAACATCTTTTTTACCTCTCTTTCCTTGTTTTATTTTGCAGTAGGTATAAAAAAAGAGACTCCTACTGCGTAAACAGTAAAAGTCTCGCTATTTCATCACTTTCCGAGTTATATGTTTCAATAACTGTCCTGACGAAGAAGTGAACCGAACCCAATCGGCAAGCTACTCCCTTTTTATATGTATATTCTAACAGATTGTTTTTTATGAATCAAGCACTTTTATAAATTGATTTTACTTATAATAAATCAATCAGTTCTTTCATATTCAGAATAACAGCATCTGCTCCGGCATCCATGAATTTCTTTTTCACCTCTGCAACCCGCGCAGCCTTCACACACTCACTCAATGCCTCGTATTCTGCCTTTGTCAATGCCATCTCAGAGCTTCCCTCAATTACACCTATTGTATATACGCCGGCATTCTTTCCTTCCTGAATATCCGAGATTGTGTCTCCAACCTTCAATACACGGTCTACAGACTTAATCTGAAATTTCTCCATATTATGATAGATCATGTACGGATATGGACGTCCCATATGTTCAACCGAATCTGGTGAAAACCACGCATCTGGTTTATATCCATTTTCCTCTGCTTTGGGAACTACAATTGCCATCATCTTATCTGTATATCCTGTAGTAGAACCAACATAGATTCCTCGTTTTCTCAATTCCACCATCACTTCGGGCACATATGGCTTTACATCTGCAAATCGATCTAAGATTGCCAGTAACTTCTCCTCAAATAAGCAATACAGCGCATCAACATCTTCCTGATTCCAGTCCCGACCATATTTTTCCTTCCAGAGATTGGCAATACGCTCCATAGAAAGCATCGTCTGGATATGATCTCTTTTCAGCATTCCCATCGGCTTTCGCACTTCCTCGATAGTCGGTTCAATTCCATAATGCTTGAACACTTCTACAAATGCCTGCACTGGAGCAAAGCATCCATAATCTACAGTCGTACCCGCCCAGTCAAAAATAACTGCATCAAATCTGTTGTCCATTCTTATGCAACCTCCAACTCATTTTATTGTCCCAAAAATTCTTTCAGTATCGCAATCAATTTTCGAATATCATCCTCATAGATCTCACCAATATTACCAATACGAAATGTCTCTGCCTCTGTTACCTTGCCTGGATAGATTGCATAGCCTCTTTCCTTAATATAATTATACATTTCCGCAAATGAAAATGTGTGGTTCGCCGGATAATAAAATGTCGTAATGATCGGTCCCTGATGTTCGCCATCAATATAAGGATGGATTCCAAGCTTCGCCATCTCCTCGATCAGAAGATGATTATTGTCAGAATACCGTTTATTTCTGGCTGCAATACCGCCTTCCTGTTCCAGCTCGCGCAGTGCCTGTGCAAACGCAAGAACGGCATGTGTTGGCGAAGTAAATCTCCATTTTCCATCCTTGTTCATCGTCTCCCACTGGTCATACAAATCCAGAGAAAGACTTCTTGCTTTACCCTTTGACGCAATCATTTTTTCTTTATTTGCGATGATAAATGAAAATCCCGGTACACCCTGAATACATTTATTTGCACTGCTAATAATAAAATCAATGCCCCATTTCTCTACAGGAATATCCACGCCACCAAAGCTGCTCATCGCATCAACAATCATCGTACAGCCGTGTGCCTTGGTGACACGAGTCACGGATTCTATATCATTTAATATTCCTGAAGTTGTCTCACTATGTACCATAGATACATGTGTGATCTGTGGGTTTTCTTCCAATAGTTTTGCCACAACCTCTGCATCCGGCACCTTGTCATAATCCTGATGATAGATGGTATATGAGAGTCCTGCGTGCTCTGCGATATCTCCCATCCGTTCTCCATAGGCACCATTCGCGCAGATCAGAAGCTGATCCTTTTTTCCAATCACACTTGTAAGGACTGACTCCACGCCGAAGGTTCCGCTTCCCTGCATCAAAACAACGGTATAATTATCTTCCGATGCATGCGCAAGTTTCAGAAGCTTTGTGCGAATTTTCTGTGTGATTGCCTTATAATCATCATCCCATGTACAATGGTCAAACAGCATTTCTTTCTTCACGGTGTCCGTAGTCGTCAGCGGTCCCGGTGTCAATAATTTATAGTAATTCATATTATTTCCTTCTTTCTATGTTATTCCCGCCATTACTGTGGCTTACATTCTTCTGAGAGTGCCTGATGTTTCTTGAGCAGATCAACCGTTAGCTTCTCGGAGAATTTTTTTGGATTACCAGACTTTTCGGAATCATCAACGGACTCTCCCTTGTACAATGGAATCGGGTAATTTTCGAGAAGCTGCGCACGACCATTCTTGATGATACATTCCGCCATAGCCATTGCTTTGTCATTCGACTTGTCTCCCTTATCTACCACTGCCACGGATTCCGTTAATGTAAAGTTTCCTTCTTCCGGATCTACATAGTCAATCGGAAGACCATCTGCCTTATCTGCAACTGCCTGCTGACGAAGTCCAAAACCGATTGCAACCTCTCCCGCACGCACAAGCTTCAGCGGACCTGAACCTGATTCCTCAATATGATCTCCGGCATTTTTATAGATCCCTGTAAGAACTTCTTTTGCTCCGTCCTCGCCATACGCAGAGACAAGTCCCTGTACCAGCAGCCATGCGGTCGATGAAGATGCAATATCTGTTACCGCAATCTTTCCTTCATATTCCGGCTTTGCAAGATCCTTCAAAGAAGTCGGCATTGCAAGATTCTCCTGCTTCATAAGTTCTGTATTGACAATGATCGTACCCTCCTGTGCAGTGATTGGTGTACAATATGCCGGATACTCTTCCAAAGTCCCCGGATTAAATGTCAGATCCTTGAACATCTGATTATGATCCTGCGCGCTCTCTACATAAAACGTACTCATCGTCACCAGATCGGCCTCAATATTCTTGCCCTCTGCCAGAAGCTTTCCTCCAAGCTCGGATGTTCCGAATGTCTGGAAAATATATTGCCCATTATATCCATTATTGTCAAGCGCTGCCTTCATCGCATCCACAGCCTCATCATCGGCGTTGGAATAGATTACAACCTGATCGTTTGCACTACCGTTTTTACCACAACCGCCAAGCATTACGGTTGACAATGCAAGGGCTCCTGTCATAACTGCACATGCCAGTTTCTTCATTCCATGTTTTCTCATCTTTCTTTCTCTCCTTTAACCTCTTTTTTCTTTCTATTTGCCAAACGTCCGAATATTACTTTTGCCATGCAATTTATAACCAGCATAAGCAGGGACAGTACAAATACTTCATTAAATTTGTTGTAATACTGCAATTCTTTCATCTTTGTCGTAATCACCATCGTTCTTGCTCCAGCGATAAAAATTACTGCGCTGATCGTCACCATTGCATTGATGAAATAGTAACTGATTACTTCTATGATCGTTGCAAATGCATTGGGTGTCACCACCCGTAAGATTGTCTGAATCCAGTGATCCCCCATCAACATCGCTGTCGTCTCCCACGAAGCGTTCATCTTCTCAAGCGAACTTTTCATCATCAGATACGGTGTTGAAAAGAAGTGAATCACATTGCAGATAATCAAGATCATAAACGTACTCTGCAAGCTTGTTCCCGAAAAGGAAAACAAAAATGCAAGTCCAAGCACCATTCCCGGTATTGTATTGGTTGTAAGTGCAATATACTCAATCACACGTTTCAGCTTCGGACTGACGGTACTCCGCGCAGTTACGATTGCTGCTCCGTATGTTGCCATCGTTCCGACAATCGCCGTAATAGCTGAGACAAACAAAGAGTTCTTAATAACCACACCAAGACCAGCATCGGAAAAGACTGCTTTCACATGCTCTATGGAGAAGGACAAACGGTATGGCCAATCCGTCACAAATGGTATAACAAAGATAACTGCAAATACCGATAACACCAGCGCACACACGATCAGACTGAACAATCCAAATCCCAAGTCTCGAACTCTGTTTTTCTTTAATTCGATCGACGAAATCTTGTTATACCGGATATTGTATTTCTCCAGCTGATTCAAAGTCACGATACTGATTACCGATGGGATCAGCATCATCATTGCAACAACGCTTCCCTTATTAAAATCCGGCACGCTGCCGAGCATCTGTCTGTACAGAACACTTGCAATCACTTCATACTTTCCTCCCACGGATGCCGGAATACCAAAATCCGTGAAACACAGAAAAAACGACTGAATGAATGCGGCTGCAAGCGTTCCAAGCAATGGCTGCAGCACCGTAACCCAGAAAGTACTAAATACATGATCTCCCATCAGTCGCGATACAACCATGTATTTCTTATCAACGTATCCCATCGTGTTATGAATCAACATAAAGGAAATGGGAAGCGTATAGATGATATATCCAATCAGCAGCCCGTGAAATCCATATATTTCAAATAACTGATGTCCAAACAGCCGCGTCAGCAGTCCTTGTTTTCCAAAGGAATAGATTAGCGCAAATCCATATGTAAGTGTTGGCAAAAGCATCGGAAGCGTCGACACTCCACGAATCAGTGTCTTGCTCCAGTTCGGTATGTTTGTATAATGAACCGTATAAGCCAGAAAAAATGCAATCACTGTTGTCAGCAGAGCACTCATACCTGCAACCAGAAAACTATTTCCAAGCGCTTTGGCAAATCCACGTTCCGTCAACACTTCCTTATAAAAGCGAAGCGTGACACCTCCATCGCCAACAAATGATTTTATAAGCAAGCGTGCAACTGGATAGATCAGAAAACACGCAAATACCAATACAACCAATACAAATATAACTTTGATTTCTTTATTTCTTTTTGCTTTCAAAACAGTCTCCTCATGCTACCGAAAAAAGAGAATAAATGTTGTTTCTCTTAATCATAAGCTGCTGTAAAATGAATTTTTCCACGAAATCATTTTCCGGTGTCTTCACGATTTCCTCTGGTTTTCCGTACTGCGAAATCTTTCCTTCGTTGATAATTATTACATGGTCAGACAAAGTCAACGCCTCTTCTGGATCATGTGTCACAATGATCGTTGTCAGATTAAATTCTTTGGCAATCGTCTTGATTTTTTCCTTGATGGATTCCTTAATTACACCATCCAGCGCACTCAGCGGCTCATCCAGCAGAAGGATTCTTGGCTTCATCACAAGAGTTCTTGCAAGTGCCACTCTCTGTTTTTGCCCACCAGATAACTGATCGATCCGTTTGTTCAGATGTGGACGGAGTCCTAATAACTCAATCAGGTCATCAACCTCTTTCTCTGTTGATACATCTGGTTTATTTTTTAGTCCATAACGGATGTTCTTCGCTACATTCATATTGGGAAATAATGCATAATCCTGAAATACGATATTAAACCCTCTTTTTTCCATTGGCGTTGCTGTAATGTCTTCTCCATTAAATGAAATTGTTCCAGCATCTGCATCCGTCAAACCTAAAATAAGATTAAGAAGAGTTGTTTTTCCACAACCGGATGGTCCTAATATAGATACGATCTCGCCATCTTCAATATTCAGATTGATATCCTTTAAGATTGTTACACCATCATACGACTTCGTGATATGTTCTAGTTTTAACATAAATCTTCACTCCTTTTTTCTTTCAGACAATCTCTGCTTTATTCGCTTCAACAAGCCAAAGTATAGGCATGCTTCCTGGTAAAAACAATCAAATCACCATAAAGCTTTTGTAAGATACATGTAAATCCACGCACAAAAAAAGAACGTGCTTTCGCGTAGTAAAACTACATTTCACGTTCTCTGTTCTTCATTTATTCATACGCACGGTTGCTGATGATCTTACTATTATCGTCCAGACATTTTGTACGCTTCTCATAGTCCACACTCAGAAGCCCTGTATAGATCATATCATTCATCACCATCTGCGAGTTTCTTGAGAAAATGCTCTCTCCATACATCCACTGTTCCTGCGAACTGCATAAGATCACATCACTCCATTTACAGATACGGGATACACGAAAATTCGTAATACAAATCGTATGTGCTCCGGCTTTCTTTGCCGTTTTCATAATATCCACTGTATCTTTCGATTGCCCGGTATAAGAAATTCCTACCAATACATCCTGCTCCGTCAGCGCAGCTGCCTGAATATGCTGGATATAGCTATCCGCATCATAACGGCAGTCATACCCTAGATACATGAGCTTAATCAATAGATCTCTTGCTGCCGCAGCCGAATTCTCTACTCCACAGATCAAGATTTTTCGCGCTTCAGCAAGCAGATGTATGATTTGCTCAAACTCTTCTCCTGATATGCTTTTCAGCATATTTTCCAGAATCTTCACAGAAGATGCTACAACCTTCGCCGGTATCAGGTTTAAATTTTCCTCTGGCTGTATTCGGTATCCATACATGATACCTGTATCCTGCCGTACTCTCTTTCGATCCGCGATATCTTCTATGATCTGATACCGGAACTCTTTGAACCCCTCATAGCCTAATGCCTTCACAAACCGCACAACCGTAGGCTGACTGACACCACTTCTCTTTGCAAGCTTCTCCAAAGAGATTTTCCCACACGTTGCTTCATTTGCCAACACATAGTCAGCAACTTTCTTCTCTGATTTACGAAGGGTTGCATAATTTCTCCGAATCTTGTAATCCATTGCTTCTTTTTGCTCTATCATAAGTTTCACCTCTTTGTATGTAGAATTACTACATTTTCAGATTTTGAATTTGTATTGTTCCTACAAAAACTGTTAATCCTATTCTACAAAACTTTTTGAAAGCCGTGTGTTAAACTTATGTAAAATCAGCAACAGCCACTTTTGATCAAACATAATTTGATCATTTTTTATATATGTCGAAAAGCCAGTTTTGCTGCCGCCTGCATCAGATCTGTTATCTCCTTTTGTGTATCCTCCGAAGTGTCAGTCAGTTTCATCCAGTTTTTAAGATTCACCGGCACCCGCGTTATCTCTTCACATTGCAACACAAAATCTCCCTGAAACATTTCTTCGAACCCCTTTTTGCTCAAAATTTTGGTGTGCGATGGATTGCGCATTCTCTCAATTTTATCATTGATAATCATCATGCTTCATCGTTGCACGCCTCCTAAAGAGCAGTTCCTTTTTTCGGAATAAACAACCTGCTCATATCCGTATATTCCAATTCTAACAGTGCAATTTTCCTGTCAATGCCCCCGCATATCCAGTCAGGCTGCCATTCGTACCTACGACGCGGTGACATGGAATGATAATCGATACTTCATTATGTCCCACTGCGCCACCAACTGCCTGCGCCAACATATGAGAACGTTTTCGCTCGCCAGCAATCCTGCTTGTAATCTCTCCATATGTCATTGTTTCTCCATATGGAATCTGCAATAATATCTGCCACACAGCCTGTCTGAATGCAGAACCAGCTGGATGAAGCAGTGGTGTAAATGTCGGTTCTTTCCCAGAAAAATATATGTCCAGCCAACGCTTTGCCTCATTAAGAATCGGTGTTTCCTGTGAAATACTCTCGCCCGGAAGTGTATTGGCAAAATATTTCTGCCCCTCAAACCTCAAGCCGGTAAGCCCAACTTCGTCCGCCGCCAGAAAAATATTTCCCAACGGTGATGAATATGTATACATGTATGTCATGTTTTTCACTCCTTTCTGAGAACACGGTTCATTATATTATTTACACTCCAAAAAGCCATTTTTATTTGCCTCCTTTTTGCCCGTGTTATAATTATATCGCAATTCACATCATATGATCATCAAATAACATCCCTGTATCCTTATGAAGTATTATCAACACTCTCCGTTTTCTGGCTAGAATTCTGTTGTGTCATCCAGATACCAGAGAAAGAAACAACGAAGATCTCTCCCTTGAAGCACTTGCCCAAAATGCAAATATCAGTAACTCGGAATGTCTTCGCTGCTTTAAGGCAGCGCATCAAACACTATGCAAATAATATGAAAAACTGTAAAGGAGAACTAATCTGAATGAAAGAGTCCAGAGCAAGCAGGATTTTCTGACATCGCCCAAAATCTGCCGCCAGTTTGTCTATATCTTTCTTTGTATGCATCACTTCACCTCATGCCCTGTGACTGCTTCAAAATGATATTTTGCAATTCCAAGATCAATCTTGGAACAAAATCCGCCAGGATTCTTCGCTATTACAATCCCATCCTTCAATTCAAACAGAAACTTCTGCTGATTTACGGCGGTCGGTGCAAGACTTACCGCTTCCATGCCTTTGGCAAACCATTCTGTACTCTGATCCGCCTTTCCAAGTTCCGCAATACTCTTACCTTTATGTGGCACGCCCTGTTTTTGTCCATACCCCAAAGAAATAATAATGAGTAGTTTCTGTCCCTTTTTTATTTCTGCCTTGGATTTGCCATGCATCATCGCTACCCAACAGGTATTCAGTCCAAGTTCCTGACATTTCAGCACAATCTTCTCACCGTAATATTCTGCCTTTTCCTGATCATTCTTCGTTCCGACAATCGCAATATAATTCTTTACATTTTCAAACTTTCCATAATGCGCCATAAATGAATCAAAGCATTTCGGTTCATCATAGAAAACCTGTATCGACAGTTTACTTTCCGCATTGACCGCGTTTATCAATGTGTTGATTTCTTCTCTCTTCTCAGCTTCAATCGTCTGATTTTTATACTGCCTTACGCTGTGTCTTTCTTTCATGATTTCTAATATATCCATTTTCATATCCTCGCTTTCGTTCAAATGATTAAACCAAGTATCTCATATCTTCCTGCAAAAAATTCAATGGTAAAGAAAATCAAGACCATTCACATTTATATGTCAAACAAGGCAGTTGACCTTTGATCAACTGCCCTGTCTTTATATATCATAACCGTTTATATTTTTTCATTTTTCCGTGTTTCCAGCACTTCCTTGGTAATTGCATCCACATCATATTCTGGCTCATGTTTCTTCACGATATCATAGATTGACTGGATATCGGTAACAGATTCTTCAAGTTCCTCTGCAATCTGTTCAAGCGACTTATTCTTTTGAAGCTTCTTAATGATTGAATTTACAAGACGGCTTTGTTACCTCTTTGGTCACTCCATAAACCATTTCTGCAAACTTAGTAAGGTCATCCGTATAGTGACTGAATATTTCTGTTAATTTTTTTGCCCCTTGTTCCTGAAAATGTTGTATACTATTAATCATGAAAGCACCCTCCTTGGATTTTGGTCTTGTCAACTTCAATCCTAACACAGGAATCGGGTGCTTTCTATTTTTTATTTTCCTACAAAAAACTTTACCCTAGCCCCCATCATAAGGTAAATGCAAAAATGATGGCTGGAACTGTCACAACAAGCATCACGACTCCAAGTACCAAAATCAGTTTATTTCCTTTTTGGATATTCTCATCAAGATATTCATCCGGGTTCGCTGGATTTATGTGGATACTATAATATGCCCCGATTTCAAAATGATTCAAATTTCCATATATGCCCTTTCTAAGAATTTTTTCCTCTCCGTTATAAGAGATACTGTAAACCGGCATCGTTACATGCTTTCTTCCATGCGCACCTGCGACAGAAGCACTTTCAATATCAATACATTTTGCCTGAACCTCCTGTGTACATACCCGCTTCAGGTATCGGATTTTTCCAAGCGCACTTGCTATCATAATTATACCGGCAAGCGGAAATATCCAGATCAAAATGTATGGTGCATACTGATCCATCATTGACAAAGCAATTTCTCCTTTTGTCAAAATACAAATTCCACATACAAGCAATGCAATACCGGCAAGCGGAAATACCAATAGAATAAATGGATATGGTTTGGCTTTCCTGTTGCAGATTACGGCGATCAAGCCAATCACAAGAAAAAACTGTCCAAACAGCACAAGAAGAATTCCTGTGTGATTCTCCAGCTTGGAACAAAACAGCATCGCCGCAATTGATCCAAGCCCCCAGATCAGGCAAAGCATTCCAATTATAATTCCTTTTTGATTGTTGTTCTGATTATCACTCATATTTTTTCCTGTACCTCCAACACTTCTGCGGCAATTGTATCTACATCATAAATTACAGATCTGAATAGCAGCACCATTTTCCATAACGGAAAAGCCATGTTTCACATAAAATGGCACATTATTTTTGTCCTCTGGCATCCCTTCAATATACAGGAAGTCCTTGTATTTTTCTTTTATGTATTCAATCATCTTACCGGCAATACCCTGTCCCTGATACGCAGGATGGACGAGGACATAATGTATCTGCGCTAACATTTCAGTATCATCCAGGACTCTTGTAAGCCCGACCAGTTTTTCATCGTCCCACACAGTTAATACGGTTGATGAATGCATAAGTGCTTTGTATAAGCGTTCCGGATAATTTCCGGAAACCCAGTGAACAGACAAAAACAATTGCTGTACCTGCTCCTGTGTAAATCTCTTTTCCTCTGTAAATGTAAGCATATCTTCTCCTTATCTATGGTAATCACATTTCTGACATTGTACCATTTCGTTTTCACTATCTTCTTTATAAAAAATATCGGACCACTGACAGATACTTTGCAAAATAGGGACGACAGATTTTCCTTTCTGTGTCAAAGAATATTCCACTTTCGGCGGAATTTCATCATAAGATTTCCGGTCAACAATTCCATCTTCGATCAGATCTTTTAATGTTGCCGCCAGAACCGCATCCGTAATGTTATACATTTCCCTTCGTATCTCACTGTAACGCAGCTTCTCATTCGCAGACAGCACGCATATAATTCGCGACTTCCATTTACCGCCAAATACCGCAAGTCCATATTCAAGCGGACATCGTATATCATTGTCCAATTTTTTCTTATATTTTGCCATAAAAAATCACCTTGAAGCTTTTTTGTTTCATTATAGCCTAAAGGTGATATTTTTTGAAGTTACTATGGAATTTATTAGTATCCTGTATGTTAAATTTCTTTTTTGTTATCGACTCCAGGTGTTGTGACAATCACCTTAGAAGGAGTAATAATCAGTGCACCCTTTGCAGTTGCCGCGCCATTGAACATCTTCTCAACCATAGCCTTAAAGGTATCTACCACTTCGCCCTCGGTCACATACTCGGCAGTTCCTTTGATCTGATATCCTTCCAGACTCTGTGCATCATATGCGGAAACCGCAATCTTACCATCATTTGCTTTGATGTTGTTTAATGTTGTCTCAAGGAAAACATCTCCTACAACCAGCCTGCCATCCTCTGTAACATCCTTAAATGCAACCGGAACCACATTCGGCTCTCCATTTGCACAAGTCGCAAGATCCCACATACCATTTTTTAATACATTGATTACTGATTCATTTAACATATAATATACCTCCTGTTTCGTATCTATATAAGTCATTTGATACACCCATGTTAACGAATCTGCTTTTGTTTTGGAAGATATTAGCAAATTTATAAGTCGCTATTAAATTTCATAGTAGTGTCTTCTGTCCTGCTTTCAATTTTCAAGTTCCATCATAACCCTGTTTCCATCTATCCATATTGGGTTATACGATTACGGACTCCTCAATGTCCGGTTCTTTGTGAAGAAATGATACAAACGTCATCTTTTTGTCGATCAGGTTTCCTGCAATCGCAACACCTTTTCCCATTGTAAATGCAGCTACAACGGTTCCGATTCCAAGTCCCAATATCTTTCCAAGTGCAAAATATGTCATGCACGCTGTAACAAGCAGACAAGTGACGTCAAACGTGATTTTTACTCTTGCATATGGCTTATGAATGATCTCTGACAGATCTCTTGGGAACAGATCGGTTGGTATGATCGGCAGCTTGCACCGGTTTGACAATGCAATGCCAAAGCAAAGTATTACATAGCTCACTACAAAATAGATGATCCGAAGTGGAATAGAAATCGGTAATTTTGTTATCCACAATTCATGCAGATCCATCAATTTACCAAACATAAATCCTGCAACAAAGCTAAACAGGTAGGATGGAACAAATCGTTTCTTGAGAATCATCAATGTAATTACCAGAAGTCCCTGAAATATATACGTCCATGTTCCAAGCGTCAGCTTTGGAAATACCTCGCTAAATGCATACGGCACACTGGATATTGCAGAAATTCCCGAACCAGACTGGAGCATAAGTAAAACTCCCATGCTGTTTATAACAATTGCAAGCAACAATGCTGCCTCTCCTCTAAGTACAACTCTTCCGTCCTTCATGCATCTTTCCTCTTTTTCTTATGAAATATTAGAATTTTTCCAGATGCGATTATAGTCCCATTTTTTCAGGATGGCAAGACTGCGAATGAAATAGAATATTAAGACATAAATCATGATTATTTATACTTTTTCATTTTCCAGTATTTCTCCCTTACTACAAACCAATTTTATTTAATATTCTTATTGTGTTTACATAGAAATCCGTTTTCGGAAATCTGTCGAGGAGGTTTGTGCTTATGCTTACAACGGAGCTTTTTATAGCCATTATCAGCTTATGTATTACTTGCTT
>ERZ808240.2968-NODE-2968-length-17450-cov-31.734349_pt1 | contig 17450 bp, 12 predicted proteins | sample MGYA00521084_ERZ808240 | MGnify/ENA primary metagenome ERZ808240 (study PRJEB31516, sample SAMN03275571) | gut metagenome | biome: mammalia-associated habitat; material: feces | host: Papio cynocephalus | place: Kenya | collected 2012-08-06 ... | reverse complement strand
GTCACGGTCAGCGAATAGTCCCCGGCCGCCCTGTCGAAGCATTCCTCGAAGCGGCGGCTGATTTCCACACAGTCGTCCAGAACCACATTCGAATCCTCGGACTCGATGACAATCTCCACGTCGTTGTCCCCCGAAACATTTATTTCGACAATAAAGCATTTTCGTGCAACAATGGCAGGGCCGACTGCATCTATAATCTCCGAAACTTTCATTTCAATCTTGTTAAACCTTAAACCAAAGGAACTTTGAAGTGAATTTCCACTCACCGTTGAGCATGAAAAAAGGGAACTCGACGTCCCCTTTCTCTCTCACGGCGACAAAGGTAGGAAAAATGTATTACCTTTGCAAACTATTTTTTGAAAAATACTGATTTATTGACAAATAAACTCTGCTTATGGAATTGACTGCAGGACAGATAGCGGAAATATTGGGAGGCGAGGTCGATGGCGACAAGGACGCCGCAGTGACGACCTTCGCGAGAATAGAGAGCGGAAAGCCGGGGGCGGTGTCATTCTACGCGAACCCGAAATATGAGGAATATGTCTATACCAGCAAGGCGTCGGTAATCATCGCGAACAGGACCTTCGTGCCTAAGAAAGAGGTCGGGGCGACGCTCGTGAGGGTGGATGACGCATATTCGGCGGTCGCCGCGCTGCTCGAATATGTCACGGCGCAGAAGAAGAAATATTACCGGCATCGCGGCTTCCGCTGTCACGTCGCGTTTTCGGCGAAGATAGGCAGGAAGGTCTATGTCGGCGATTTCGCATACATCGGAAAGAAGGCGAAGGTCGGCGACTGCACGAAGATTTACGAACAGGTCTATGTGGGCGACGGGGCGACTGTCGGAAAGAACTGCATACTCTATCCGGGCGTGAAGATTTATCCGGGGATGGTGATCGGCGACAACGTGATTATCCACGCGAACGCGGTCATCGGAGCGGACGGGTTCGGATTCGCGCCGCTTCCCGACGGGACATACAGGAAAATCGAGCATACGGGGAACGTCGTCATCGAGGACAATGTGGAAATCGGGGCTAACACCTGCGTGGATAAGTCCCAGATGGGCTCGACGATTATCCATAAGGGAGTGAAGATTGACAACCTCTGCCAGATTGCGCACAATGTGGAGGTGGGCGAGAACACCGTGATGAGCGCGATGGTGGGCATAGCCGGTTCCACTAAGGTCGGCGAGCACTGCATCTTCGCGGGGCAGGCCGGCATCGCGAACGGGCTGAAAGTCCCGGCACACACCACTCTCGGAGCACAGACAGGCCTCATAGGCAATCTCAGGAAGGAGGGCGAGGTGCTTTTCGGAACGCCGGCCATCCCTCACCGGGAATTCCTGCGGGGCTACGCGATATTCCGAAAAAACGGAAGGGGAGACAAATAGGGGGGGCGGCAATTCGGCATTTTGAGCAAGTGCCTGCACCACAATGGGGACGAATAAAAAAAATTGCTTACCTTTGCGCCCCGAAATTGCACACATGTGGTAAAACCGAGGCTCTTGACTTATGGTAAACTTCCGCCTCGCAAAAAAATGATTATGACGAAAAAACAAAATACTATTAAGAAGGATTATTCGTTCCATGGCAAGGGACTGCACAGCGGAAAGCCGGTGACGATGACGCTCAAGCCCGCTCCGGCCGACACGGGAATCCGTTTTGTGAGGACGGACATCAGCCCTGACGCTACGGTTGAAGCGCTCGCGGAGAACGTCTCATCGACGGCGCGCAGCACCACAATCTCATCAGGAGAGGCTACCGTCGGGACAATCGAGCACCTTCTTTCGGCGCTCACCGGGCTCGGGGTTGACAACGTTTTGATTGATATTGACAGCGCCGAGGTTCCGATTCTGGACGGAAGCGCGAAGCCTTATGTCGATGCAATCGCCCCTGACGGTCTTGCGGAGCAGGACGCGCCGAGGCACTATGTCACCGTGAAGGAGAAGGTGGAGTACAGGAATCCCGAGACCGGAGCATTCCTCACCGTCGAGCCTGCCGACACGTTCAGCTACGACATCACGATTGACTTCAACTCGAAGGTTCTCGGAGTTCAGAGCGCGAGATTCGACGCCGGGACGGACTACATCCGCGAAATCAGCGCCTGCCGCACTTTCTGCTTCTTCCATGAGGTCGAGTACCTGCTCGCCAACAACCTCATCAAGGGAGGCGACGTCGATAACGCGCTGGTGATTGTCGAGCATCCGATTACTGTGGAGCAGCTCAAGAACGTGTGCAGCCACATCGGCAAGCCGGAGCTTCAGGTGAAGAACGGCTACCTCAACGAGTCGCTGCATTTCGACAACGAGTGTGCACGCCACAAGCTGCTTGACCTCATCGGCGACCTGCGCCTGACCGGAGGCTTCCTGCAGGCCAAGGTGACGGCATATAAGTCAGGACACACAATCAACACGACCGTCGCCAAGATGGTGGCGGAGAAAAAATAAAGGCGGTCTGCGGCGTTGCGCGGCTTGTCCAAATCCTCACAACCATCAGGTTGCTGTGGTTTGAACTTCACCGTGCGCCTTGCATCCCATCCTTTATTTTCCTCCTTTATGGAGTATAACTCATTTATAGATTTATAGAGTATAAATGTAATAAAAGTCTGAAAACATGAGCACTACAATCCATCCGCTTGCGTGCGTTCACCCGAACGCGAAAATCGGCGAGAACGTTGAAATCGGCCCTTACGCATATATCGACGAGTTCGTGGAAATCGGCGACGGCTGCAAGATTCTTCCGCACGCCACGATTTTCAACTATGTGAAGATGGGAAAGAACTGCAGCGTGTTTCCGGGAGCCGTTGTGGGAGCCATTCCGCAGGATCTGAAGTTTGACGGCGAGGTGACCTACGTCGAGCTCGGGGACAACGTGACAGTCCGCGAGTGCGCGACCATAAACCGAGGCACCAAGGCCAGCGGAAAGGGCGTGACCAAGGTCGGGAGCAACACCCTGCTGATGTCCTACACGCACGTCGCCCATGACTGCACGGTCGGCGAGCACTGCATTCTCGTAAGTTATGTGGGCATCGCCGGAGAGACCGACGTCGATGACTGGGCAATCCTCGGCGGAAGCACCGTGGCTCATCAGTTCTCGAAAATAGGCAAGCACGCGATGGTCGGCGGCGGCTCCAAAATCAACAAGGATATCCCGCCTTACGTCCTCTGCGGACGCGACCCGCTCACATACGCCGGCGTGAACCTCGTGGGACTTCGCAGACGCGGGTTCACCTCCGAGCAGATCCGCAACATCAAGGACATGTACGACGTGATCTACAATTCCGGGATGAACGTGAGCGACGCCCTTGAAAAGATTGAAATCGGCTTCCCTGACAGCGAGGAGAAGAGGACGATACTCGAGTTTATACGCAAGTCCAGCCGTGGAATCATAAAGGGTCCTGCCGTGTCCAAGACCGGCGAAATGGACTGAGGCGGGTCTGAATAAAAAGCGGTCTGTTTTATTCAAACCCTTTATTTAAGGCACCCTCATGGTTTTATTGGCAACGGCTTATTTCCCGCCGATCGGGTATGTGGCGGCGATAGCGAACGAATGCAGGTTTAATCCCGGGCGGACCGAGGTTGAACCTGCGGTCGTCTATATCGAGGCCTGTGAGCACTACGCGAAGCAGTCGTGGAGAAACCGCTGCCGCTTCTATGCCGCAGACGGGGCGCAGACGCTCAGCTATCCCGTCTGCCACGAGGACTTCGGCAAGCCCATATCCCGGATGCGCATCGACTGGAAGACCGGCTGGCTGACGCGGCACAAGCGGGCGATTGTCTCCGCCTACCGGACTTCCCCCTACTTCGAATACTATCAGGACGAGCTCTTCGCCATACTCGACGCCCGTCCCGAACTAATGCTCGACTTCAACACCGGCATCCTCAGGTTCTTCCTCCGCAAGGCCGGCGTCCCCGCCGAACTCCGCTTCACGAAAGAGTGGGTTGCACCGGCAAACGATTCCTGCACCCCGCCCAGCCACAGTACACTGACCGGAGGTAGTCTGGCTGGCTCACAAAAGTCTCCGAACACGCTCCAAGATGCATCTGAAGTGACATTTCCGGACGGCATGGCCGCACTCGACCTGCGCGAGGCCATCCATCCCAAGCGTCCCGACGCCATCCTCCGGGACCTCGGTCTCTCTAAGCCCTACTGGCAGGTATTCTCCCCCAGACACGGCTTCATCCCGAACCTCTCCATCATGGACCTCCTCTTCAACGAAGGCCCGGACAGCATCAGCTATCTGAAAAAGCTGTAAAGATTTCGCCGACGGGTTGCACCCCGAGGAAATTTCATTATCTTTGTGCGCTTCGCCTCCAATGGTTCCTCAAAAGCGACGTGAGCGACAAGAACTATGTACTATAAACTGATTGAGAAGAAAAGAAATGAATGGTTCGCGTCCGGAGACTGTCCGGTCAGAGAACTTGTCCGTTATATGCAGGAACGGGGAAAGATGCGCGACGCTCAGATTGAGGCCATCAGGACATACCTGTTCCTTCTGATAAGATGCGGCAACAAGCCGCTGTGGCAACTCTTCTCATCCGGCGTATTCAACACCCTCGACCTTCAGGAGACGGAACTGAGACAACATACAAGGGAATATATGCTTGCGCATCCTGCGGCCCAGGCGCTTTACGAATACTCCGTCCTGAAAGACAGAAACGGCAAACAGATAGCTCCGGAGCTTGAGAAACAGATGCGCCTTTCACCGGAAAGCATTGACTGCGAAGAAGTTTTCCGAAAAATCTTCTACAACGTCAGCTACACCGACTATCTTTTCAGCCTCCCGATGGGAGCGGGAAAGACATTCCTGATGGCCGCGTTCATCTACATCAATCTCTATTACGCCTCTCTCAAGCCGGCCGACCCGACATTCGCGCACAACTTCATAGTCCTCGCTCCGTCCGGGCTGAAATCCTCAATCGTCCCGAGCCTCAAGCATATAGCGGAATTCGACCCAGCCTGGGTCATACCTGAGCCGGCGGCCGGGCAGCTGCGGAAGATGATATGCTTCGAAGTACTCGACGAGTCCAAGAGCGGGCAAAAGAGCAATATGACCCGGAATCCCAACGCACGGAAGATAAGTTCGCACCAGCCGTTTGAGGATCTTATGGGACTGATTGCCGTGACAAACGCGGAGAAAGTCATACTCAGCAAAATAGACAACGACAAAGACCCCATGGCATTCGATGCCGGCGAATTGGCGGAGTTCAACCAAGCCAATGAGCTGCGGGCAATAATAGGGCGGATTCCCGGCCTTTCCGTAATCATCGATGAGGTTCACCATGCCACGGACAGTGAAATAAAGCTGAGACAAGTGGTCACGGAATGGGGAAAATCCAACAACTTCCACTCGATTCTCGGTTTCTCGGGAACGCCATACCTTGACAAGGCAGAGAATGTCGAGCTTGCGGGCGGGCTGTCGATGAGGAACACGGATCTGGCAAATGTAGTCTATCACTACCCTCTTGTCGATGGAGTCGGAAACTTTCTGAAACGTCCTACAATCAACTACACAGACAACGCTCAGGAGGAAATCATCCGGAGCGGAGTCAGCGAATTTTTAGAGAACTACGGGGACACGGTCTATTCCGACGGAACCTGTGCGAAGCTTGCCATATACTGCGGAAGAATCGAGAACCTCGAAGAAATCGTCTATCCCCTTGTCTCACAGATTCTTTCAGCCAGAGGGATGAATCCGGGAGAAAGCATTTTGAAATATCACGGAGGCAACAGGGAATATGCCGCGCCGGAGGGCGCCGAGACTGAGTTCACTCTGCTTGACAGCCCTTCGTCGAAAATACGGATAATATTGCTTGTGCAGATTGGAAAGGAAGGCTGGGACTGCCGGAGCCTTACCGGCGTTATACTTCCTCAAAAAGGAGTATGCCCCACAATCATGGTGCTCCAGACAAGCTGCCGGTGCCTTCGGGAAGTCACCCACGGAAACGACGAGACCGCAGTCATCTGGCTGAACAAGTTCAACGCTGACATACTAAACAAGCAGCTCAAGCAGCAGCAGAACATTTCGCTGGAGGAGTTCAGAAAGGCGGCCGCCGCTAATATGCGGACAATCAGGAGGTTTTCCAGAATGGAGACGCTGAATGTCCCGCCGGTCGAGTTCTATCAGCTGAAGATAAGCTACAGCAGCGTTCCTGTTGAGGAGAACTTTGACATTCACGTGAATCTTGCCCCCGACAAAATTATAGTCATGAGGGACGAAAACCTCATTCACAGTCAGGACATCAGGGGACGGAAGCTCGGGACATATATGGCGGACACCGCAAGCGCGGAACTGACGACTTTCAATGACTGGGTATTCCGAATCCACAAGGAAAGTTTCGGACTTTTGCCCATTGACGAACTTTACGGACAGCGGGGCCGGCTGAAGGCAATCTACGACAGGATTACCGCAAAATCGGAGAAGAACGGCTGTCAGGTGCTGCTTCCGCAGTTTGACCAGGAAGAAATACGTTCAAGGATACGCCGCGCGTTCACTCCGTCACGAAAACTGAGGATAAACGAGGAGATAATTCCGGAGAAGGCGAGCCTTTTGAGAATCGAACGGCTGACCAGCCCCGTGCAGGCGACAGAAACGGAATTATATTTTCCTGACACCCAGACGGTTACGGAAATTATCGAAGACGACTCCAAGCCGGAAGCGCCGGAGATGTCCGAGGAAGAAAAGGCTGCAATGGAACTGCTCAGGAAACGCGGCCTCTGCTTTATTGACACGAACGACCGCCATCCGGAACGCAGGCAGACCTACCACTACCTGCCTTACCGTTTTGACAGCCGGCTCGAACGCTCCGTGTTCAGCGAAGAAATGATTCCGCTGCTCAAGGACAAAAAGATAGAGGTCTATTTCAACGGCGACGACACATTGACGGGGTTCTCCATCGGCTGCTACGCGAAACGGGGCGGAAAGACATGGGAATATCTCGGGAAATATATCCCGGACTTCATCATGTTCAACAGAGACTCCAACGGGAAGATTGACCGCATTGCAATCATTGAGACCAAGGGCGAAGGCTTCGGTGCGAAATTCACCGAACGGAGAAAATTCATGGATGATGTTTTCATTCCTCAGAACAACAGGATGTTCGGATATGACAGATTCCGGTTTCTCTACATCGAAGACACGCTGCCGGCGGCCGCAAGGGAGCGCGCGCTGAGCAGGACAATCTCGGAATTCTTTGAAAATCAGAAATAAAGGACAGAGCTATGGCTGTAGAATATATACCGTATTTTCCGGAACCTATTGAGGGGCAGGCAATTCTCGACAATTTTGCAAGGACGCGCCGGGCATTGAAATATCGTGGGGCAAACGAGGTCTTCACACACATAAAAAGAGGGATGCCGCTCTATGAGACCCAAGTGACGGAGACTGTGGGAGCGAATCCGGACGGCAATCTCATCATCCGGGGCGAATGCCTTTCGGCCTGCGCTTATCTGAAAAGTCAGGGAAAGACCGTCGATCTTGTCTATATCGACCCTCCCTTTGCATCGGGCGCGGACTATGCGAAGAAGATTTATATCCGCAGGAATCCGAAGGTCGCCGAAGCCATCAGAGAGGCTGAAAGTGAGCTTGACAACAGCGAACTTAAGACCTTCGAAGAGACGATGTACGGAGACATCTGGGACAAGGAACGCTACCTGAACTGGATGTACGAGAACCTATGCGCCATAAAGGCCGTGATGAGCGACAATGCCAGCATATATGTGCATCTGGACTGGCATATAGGGCATTATGTGAAGATTCTGATGGACGAGATTTTCGGAGAGGAGAATTTCCGGAATGAGATTATATGGCACTACACTAATAAAATGAGTGGTACTACAAGTCCACACGATTTCGTCTGTGAGCATGACACGATTTTCAGATATAGTAAGAATAAAGACAAATACTTATACAATATCATTACAGAGGAACGGGAGGAGGCCGTAAAACAAAGCAAAAGAATAAAAATAGATGGGAAAAATATGAGAGCCAGGGATGAAAACGGCAATATCATATACGAACTCTCTACAGACAAAAAAGTAAAGGATGTTTGGCAAATTCCATATATAGCATCGACAGACTCACAAAGGGTCGATTACGCGACGCAGAAGCCGGAGGCGCTGCTGGAAAGAATCATCAGGGCGAGCAGCGATGAGGGAATGACCGTGGCGGACTTCTTCGGAGGGAGCGGAGTGACCGCGGCCGTGGCAAACAGACTCGGAAGAAAGTTCATCCACTGCGACGTCAACATAAACAGCATCCAGACGGCACGCGACCGTCTCAAGGGCGCAGGGGCGGAATTCGAGATGCGTGAGGTGAAGGACGGCGTGTCGCTCTACCGAAACCCTGCGCAGACTATGGCGAAGCTGATGTCTCTCATCCCGGGGCTCGGAAAGGACAACAACCTGTCATCCGTCTGGGCCGGGAGCATAACCGACCCGCAAATCGGCCACATACCGGTATATCTTCCCAATCTGCTTGACAGTTCATCGAGGGTGCTGTCACTTCCGGATGTCGCGGCCATAGTCAGAGAGGAACTGCTGGACTTGCCGGACGACACGAAAAAAGTCATCCTGTTCTATATTGACATTGACGGCATTGAGGAAATAAGAAAGTTTATCCGGGAAGCCAACAACACGCTCATAGAGGTTGAGCTTCGTGACATAAAGCCTGTCCTTGACGAGGTTGTCGCGGACGATTCCGCGCAGTGGGAAGTAACACGGGACACGGACGGACTGCTGAGTGTCTGGAAGGTCACAATCAGGTCATTCCACAGCGACCGCATCTGGAGAAAGATTGACGAACTCAACGAAAAGGCAAGACAGCAGCATATAATCCAGCTTTCAAAGGGAAAGACGACGGGATTCATCCCTCTTGTGCTGAGCGATGACGGGCTTGAAGCAATCGAGATGCTGAGCCTCGACTGCGTTTCCGCCGAAAAGGACGACATCTGGCACAGCAGCGAAGAACTCAAAATCGACAAAGCAGGGCATGTCATACTCAACGGCAGAAAGACGGACAGATTCTGGGACGGCACAATCAGCAGCGAAGAAAAACCGCTTCGCCTGAAAATCCGCAACATCTGCGGCGACGAATCCGTCTTTGTCCTCTAGAAAAAGGCCTAATGACTACAGCCGCAACTATAAGGTCTTGTCCGAACTCACTCTGACAAAATAGCGGTCTTCGGTGCAATAGCAGCCTGAACCTCAAGCTCTTTATTCATAAGAACCTTGACGGAGTCGAACTGCTCGCGGAAGGCGGGGCGGAGGGGTTCGGCCGGAGGGGACTGCATCTTGAGCGGGTTGACGGGCGAGCCGTTCTTCCAGACGCGGAAGTCGAGGTGGGGACCGGTGGAGCGGCCGGTGGAGCCGACATAGCCGATGACCTGGCCCTGACGGACACGGGCGCCGACGCGGATGCCCTTGCCGTAGCCGCTGAGGTGGAGGTAGGCGGTGGTATAGACGCTGTTGTGGCGGATGCGGACGGTGTTGCCGCCTGCCCCTTCATACTTGACAGACAGCACGGTGCCGTCGCCGATTGACATCACCGGCGTGCCTTTCGGAGCGGCGTAATCGACCCCCGTGTGCGGCTGGACACGGCGCGTGACAGGATGCCTTCGGGCGTACGAGAATCCGGAGCTTATCCGTGTAAAATGCAGCGGAGCCTTGAGAAAGGCCTTGCGCATGCTCTCCCCCTTCTCGTTCCAATAGATGTTGCCGCCGTCGCCCTGGTTGAACATATAGCAGGCGAGGGTGTCGGCGTCGCGGATGAACTGAGCGACGCGGATGGTGTCGATGTCAAGCACCTCGTTTTCAACTGTTCTCTCGTCATAGACGACCCTGAACCTGTCCCCTTTCTGAAGTCCGAAGAAATCCACGGTCCACGCATACACGTCCGAAAGGGCGAGAATCAGCAGCGGCGATGCTCCGGCGTTCTTCATATCGACCCACAGGGACGAACTGATCGTGACGTCGGAATATCTCCTTTCTCTCGTCACCTCCTTCTCCACATTCCATGCTCCGTAAGGCGGGAAACACCTGAAAACCACGGAATTGACCCTGTCCTTTTCATAGACGAGGTAACGCAGCCCAAGAGTGTCGGCGGTGTAGGCGAAGCAGTCGCGTCCGCTGCGCAGCGCCCTCGCCGGGAAGACGGAGTCGGATGCCTGAACCAGATCGTAGGCAGCGCGGTCCGAAAGTCCGAGCCCGGTGAAGAGCTTCGAGAGGGTCTGCCCGTCACGGACCCTGAGCGTGTCGACCTGCAATGTGTCAGTCGCGAAGCCCAGAGGCCACACTATTTCCGGTTCTTCCGCGTCGGCCGAAACCGAAGCATTCTCCCCTTGCCGCTGTCCGCAGGACAAAAGCATAGTCACAGCGACAACAGATGACAATATATATCCGAATCTTCTCATATTCATCAATTCACGTTCATTTACATCATTAAGACACAACGCCTTCTGCTCAAAACGGCATCTGAAGGCACTCGGTGCATCATATACGCGACATCCGCCATCAGCGGCCGGCAAACGAACGCCAAATTTAGAAAATATTTGTGGAATATTTTGGAAGAAAGTGGAAGAAAATGGAAAACATTTCATATCTTTGCGGAACGTAGCGTAAAATTCAGGAAAAAACAATATGGTATCTTTCATCGGACAATATGAAGCCAAGGTTGACGACAAGGGACGTCTCGTGTTCCCTGCCGGCTTCAAGGCCCTTCTGCCGTCCGACGAGAGCCAGAGGTTCGTCATCAAAAAGAACATCTTCGAGGATTGTCTTGAGATGTACACCAGTCAGGAATGGGGGCGTCAGTCCGAGGAATTGAAGGGAAAGGTCAATTTCCTCAAGAAGGAGCACGCTGCGTTCTGGAGAAAGTATATGCGAGACTGCGCCCAGGTGGAACTGGACGGCAAGGTCGGGCGCTTTACTGTTCCCAAGGGCCTTCTTGAAAGAATAGGTGTCACAAAGGAAGTTGTGTTCTCAGGCAACGACTACAAGATTGAAATCTGGGCCAAGGAGAAGTTCGCCGGCTCGGAGATTTCGGACGAGGAGTATCTTTCTATAGCCGAGGCACTGTCCGACTTAGGATAGGAGGCCGACGGAAATGTCCGAATATCATAACCCTGTGATGCTCAGGGAATGCATCGAAGCATTGGTTACCGACAAGTCCGGAGTTTATGCCGACGCCACATTCGGAGGCGGCGGGCACTCTCGCGGCATCCTGTCAGCGCTCGGTCCGGAAGGGAGACTCATCGCCTTCGACCGCGATGCCGACGCCCTTGCCAACGCACTGGATGACAGCAGGTTCACGCTCATAAGGAACAATTTCAGATTCATACATAATTTTATCCTTTTCGAAGGTTACAAGGATGGAATAGACGGCATTATGGCAGACCTCGGTGTTTCCTCACATCAGTTTGACACAGCGGAGCGCGGTTTTTCCTTTCGCTACGACGCGCCCCTGGACATGAGGATGAACACCGGGGCTGCCGTGACCGCCGCCGACCTCCTGAACTCGCGTGAAGAGGGTGACATCGAGAGGATTCTGCGGGTCTATGGGGAAGTCGGACAGAGCAGGAAGATGGCATCGCTTATCGTCCGCGCAAGGAAAACGGCGGCGATAGAGACCACGGTACAACTGAACGAGGCAATCGCCCCGTGCCTGCCTAAGTTCGCCGAGCACAAGGAGCTCGCGAGGGTCTATCAGGCCCTGCGCATCGAGGTGAACCAGGAGATGAAGTCACTGGAGAAGTTCCTCTCAGGGGCGGCGGGGTCGCTCAGGAAGGGCGGACGGCTCGTCGTGATTACCTACCACTCGCTTGAGGACCGCATGGTGAAGAACTTCATCAAGGCCGGAAACATCGACGGGGAGATTCACAGGGACATCTACGGGAAGGCTGAGGTTCCGCTCGCTGCGGTGAACAGGAAGCCGACGCTTCCGCAGGAGGAAGAGATTGCGGGGAACACGCGCGCCCGCAGCGCGAAGCTGCGCGTGGCGGAGAAAATCTGAATGAAGGGAGGATGAAGGGATGAAGAAGATTTTTGCATGGATAATGGACGTGTTTTTCACGATTACCAAGGGGAACATACTGACGAGGATAGGCGTGCACAAGTGCATCCCACACATCATATTCGCCTTCGGGATGTGCCTGCTCAGCATCATGCTCAGCTACTATGCGGACAGGACGGCAAGGACCAGGGAGACGATGAGGCGCAGGCTTGAGGACGCGAGGATAATGTACTCTTCAAAATATATGGAGATGGTGTCGCTCCACCGCTATACGACAGTGGAGGACATGCTTGAAGAAAAGGGCTCGGAACTCAGGCCGCTCCGCAGTCCGGTGACAGAACTCAAATAGCATCCGGACGGACATGGGAAAGGAAACGAAACATAACAAATACACGTCGACGGACATACTGATGCTCCTTGTCACGATTATTTTTGCCGTGGTGGCCTTCGATGCCATAAGGCGAATAGTCTGGTTCGAAACGGTATGGCAGCCGGACCCGAGATGCCTGAAGACGAAGGATTTCAAGACCCAGTCCAAGGAAAGAATCATCCGGCAGCAGCGCGGAAACATACTCGACTGCAACGACAGGCTGCTTGCAATCACCATCCCGACCTATATGGTGGAGCTCGACTGCGCCGTGCACAAGGAATACTACAAGACGCTCACCGGAAAGTCAAAGGAGCACAAGGGGATGACCAATGGGGAGGTCGCGGAGCGTGAATGGCGGGAGAAAGCCCGAGGGCTGGCCAAGGGGCTGCCGGAGGTGCTCGGAAACGGCAGGAGCGCGGAGTGGTACGAGCGGGAGATTTTCAGCCGCCGCGACGGTTCCGGCGGCAACAAGAACCTCAGGATTGCGGACGACATTGACTTTACCACTCTCAAAGAGCTTCAGAAACTGCCGCTTGCCGACATGGGGCAGAATGCCGGGGGCGTGATTGTCAAGACCAAGTACGGGCGCGAATATCCATACGGGAAACTGGCCCGCAGGGTCATCGGCTATGTTCGGAACAACGACGAGGGCAGCAGGGCCAAGGGCATCGAGGGCAGTCTGAACTATGTGCTGCACGGGGAGTCCGGAGTAGAGTGGACGAAAGTGATTGACGGGAGGGCGCGCGTGATGGCTACGGACAGCGTCGCTGTGCCGGTGAAGGACGGAGACGACGTGAGGCTGACGCTTGACATTGACATTCAGGATATTGCCGACAGGGCTGTCAGAAAGCACATCGAGGACGACGACAACATTACGGATGCCTGCATGATCATCATGGATGTCAGGACAGGTGCAATCAAGGCGATGGTCAATCTTCACAAGGGCAGGAACGGCAAGTTCGACGAGACGCTGAACATCGCGCTGACCCAGGCAACTTTCCCGGGTTCGGTGTTCAAGACGGTCGGGCTCATGACCGAACTTGAGGACAGGAAGGTGACGCTCGGAACGAGGCTCAGCATCGACAAGCTCCAGAATCTGCCGGAACCGTTCGACAAGACCGACCCGTATCTCGTGAAATACAGGAAAGAAACGGGCAACAGCACGATTTCGGTTCTGGAGGGGCTTGAGATTTCATCCAACAATGTCTTCATATCCCTCGCCCTCGACAACTACAGGTCCTGCCCGAGGGAATTCATCACCCGCTACTACAACTACGGATTCGGAACCGACTGGAAGTTTGACATAACGGGAATGGCGCGGACGGTGCTTCCCGACCCGGACAGCAAGAGCTGGACATACTCCGACCTCGGGGCAATCGCCTACGGCTATTCAGTGCAGGTCACGCCGCTGCACACGCTGGCGTTCTACAACGCGATCGCGAACGGCGGCAAACTCATGAAGCCGTACATCGTGGATGCGGTGCTCGACTGTGACGGGAAGGCTGTGAGCAAGGCGAAACCGGTGGCGATGCACGAGACAATCTGCAGCAAAGCGACGGCGGACACGCTGAAACGGGCGCTCAGGAGCGTGGTTACCAACGGCACGGGGTCGGCGCTGAAAAGAGCCAAGTGCAGCGTGGCCGGCAAGACCGGGACCGCATGGATGATTCTTCCCAAGGAGATTTGCCAGCCGGGGAAGCAGTTTGTCACCAAGGACGGCTACCGGCGCTATCAGGGCTCGTTCGCGGGTTTCTTCCCGGCCGAGAACCCGGCCTATTCGGCGATTGTGGTCGTGTATTCCGGAATGACAAGGACGCCGTACTACGGAGGCTCCAGACCGGCCAAGGCGCTGAATGAGGTGATAAATGAGCTTTATGCGATGGATCCGAGATGGCGGCGGACCGTGAGCGCGTGCGAGCCAATGCCCGAAGCGCCGAAAAAGGTGCTCGTGCCGGAGAGGCAGGCTCCGGAAATCGCGCCGGATGTTGTCGGGATGGGACTGAACGAGGCTCTTTACATGATTGAGAACAGCGGTTTCCGCTGCAGGTTCAGCGGGACGGGTCATGTCGCCGGTCAGACTCCGTCGGCCGGAAAGGCGCTGAAGAAGGGAGAGACGATTACGATTGTGCTGAAATGACGGAATCTGAAAAGCCCTGCATTGAAAAAAGCTTGCAGGGAAAAAACTTTGCAGAAAAAAAGCTTTGCAGGGAAATGAAAAAGTTAGAAAGATGAAAAAGTTAAGGGATATATTGACGGACGAATGCGGTGTCGTGGAAATCGGCTTCGCGGGAGCGGGCTTCAGAACCGGAGGGCGCGAGAATACGCCTGAAAAACAGTCCGAAGGTCCGGAGGACGGGCCGGCGAAACTGACGGAAAGGGTGCTCGATACGGAGGTGACCGGAATCTGCAGCGACTCGCGCAAGGTCGTTCCGGGATGCGTGTTCATCGCTGTCCGGGGAGCCGCCTGCGACGGGCACGACTTCATAGGGAAGGCGGCCGCCGCCGGCGCGGGGGTCATCGTGTTCGACGACAGGGCAGCGGCGGAAAGGTCGCTTGAGGAAGCCGGACTCGGCTGCGGGACCGCCGCCGTACAGACCTCAGGAAACGACACGGGGAACAACACCCGGAGCAGCACGGAAAGCGGTGTCATCCTCGTGCAGGTCAGGTCCGCAAGGCACGCCCTCGGGTTCATCGCATCGTCGTGGTTCGACAACCCGTCGCGCCGCCTCAGGCTTGTGGGAATCACCGGAACAAACGGCAAGACCACGACAGTGACGCTGCTCTACCGTATGTTCACCGCCCTCGGCTACAGCTGCGGACTGCTCTCGACCATAGCCAACTATGTCGCCGGGAAACGTAGCGAGACCGCCAACACGACCTCCGACCCCATCACCATCAACTCCCTCCTCGACGAGATGTGCGGATGCGGATGCGAGTTCTGCTTCATGGAGGTCAGTTCCATAGGGCTTGAGCAGGAGAGGGTCGCGGGGCTGAGCTTCCGCGTCGGAATCTTCTCCAACCTCACCCACGACCACCTCGACTACCACAAGACCTTCGCCGAGTATCTCCGCTGCAAGAAGCTCTTCTTCGACGGGCTTCCCAAGGACGCATACGCAATCATAAACATAGACGACCGGAACGCCGAGGTGATGGTGCAGAACTGCAGGGCGCAGATTGTACGCTGCTCCTGCCGCTCCCTCGCCGACCACAGCTGCCGGATTCTCGAGGAGAGCTTCGACGGGATGCTGCTCAAGATTGACGGGGCCGAGTGCTGGACTCCGCTCATCGGGCAGCACAACGCCTACAACCTTCTCGCGATTTACACCACCGCCGTCGTTCTCGGGACAAGGCCGGAGGAGGCTCTCGTGGCGCTCAGCGCTCTGGAATCGGCTCCGGGAAGGCTCGAAACCCTCCGCGGCCCGAAGGACATCACCGTCATAATAGACTACGCGCACACTCCTGACGCGCTGGAGAATGTGCTGAAGACCCTCCGGGACATCAGCCGCGGCGGCAGGATAGTGTGCCTTTTCGGCTGCGGCGGGGACAGGGACAGGACCAAGCGCCCGGAGATGGCGGCGGTGGCGCAGAAATACGCCGACAGGATTTACGTCACCTCTGACAACAGCCGCACGGAAAGGACCGCCGACATCATCGCTGAAATAAAGGCCGGGTTCGACCTCCCGGGACGCGCCAAGGCCCTTTTCATCGAGGACCGCGAGCAGGCGATACGCACGGCCGTCATGACCGCCGAGCCGGGAGACGTCATCCTCCTCGCCGGAAAGGGTCACGAGACCTACCAGATTATAGGGACGGAGAAGCGGCATTTCGACGAGAAGGAGATAGTGAACGGGATTTTCAGGGAAATGACGGCATAGCGGACACGGGGTTCACAAAGATAAGTTTATTGAAGAGTCAACATTACACAGATTATGATTTACCATATTTTTGAAGCGCTCAAGGACATCAACATACCGGGACAGGGACTGATGAACTACATCTCGTTCCGCGCCCTCATGGCCTGCTTCACTTCCCTGCTCGTGGGAATCATCGCCGGCGGGCACATCATAGGCTGGCTGCAGAAAAAGCAGATCGGCGAGACCATACGCGATCTCGGGCTTGAGGGACAGATGGCGAAGAAAGGCACCCCGACGATGGGAGGAATCATAATTCTCCTCGCCCTGTTCTCCGGAGTTCTGCTCTGGTGCAACCTCGCCAACACATTCATCCTTATTCTCGGCGCGAGTGCCCTCTGGTGCGCCGGAATCGGGCTGTGCGACGACTATCTCAAGATTCACAAGCACAACAAGGACGGCCTGAGCGAGAAGAAGAAGCTGATTTTCCAGACGATTCTCGGACTCGGAGTCGCGCTTGCGGTGTGGATGACCGGGAGCGAGCTCGGAACGACCACGACGATTCCGTTCGTCAAGGACAACGAGTTCGACTATGCGTGGCTCACCCCGTTCACCGGAGAGTGGGAGTGGTATTCAAAGTGGGGAATATATGTGGCCATGATTACCCTCGTGGTGGTCGCCTGTTCCAACGGCACGAACCTAGCCGACGGAATTGACGGTCTCTCCGGAGGCTCGTCGGCCATCGTGGGCGTGGTGCTCGGGCTCATGGCATATCTCGGCGGAAACATCAACAACGCTTCCTACCTCAACATCATGTATATCCCTGAGAGCGGGGAGATTGCGGTGTTCATGTCGGCGTTTGTCGGGGCGCTCATCGCGTTCCTCTGGTACAATTCCTACCCGGCACAGGTGTTCATGGGCGACACGGGCAGCCTGATGCTGGGCGGCGTCATCGGAGTCTGCGCGGTGCTCATCCGCAAGGAACTTCTGCTCCCGGTGCTCTGCGGAATCTTCTTCGTCGAAAGCCTTTCGGTGCTGATGCAGAGGTGGTATTTCAAACACACAAGGAAGCGCTACGGCGAGGGACGGCGAATCTTCAGGATGACCCCGCTCCACCACCATTTCCAGAAGGAGGGCATCCCGGCGCTGATTCAGTCGCCGAGAAAGGCACAGCCGGAGGCGAAGATTACGATGCGGTTCTGGATTGTGGGGATTATGCTGGC
>ERZ808240.2967-NODE-2967-length-17465-cov-9.258644_pt1 | contig 17465 bp, 14 predicted proteins | sample MGYA00521084_ERZ808240 | MGnify/ENA primary metagenome ERZ808240 (study PRJEB31516, sample SAMN03275571) | gut metagenome | biome: mammalia-associated habitat; material: feces | host: Papio cynocephalus | place: Kenya | collected 2012-08-06 ... | reverse complement strand
AGTATAGCAGACTCTCCGCGCGGATGCAACCTTTTTCCGGGATTTCTCTTGCAATCCGGAGCAAAGCGCACTATAATAGTAGCCTACTATATTTATATTACTATTATTACTATGCAGCAACAGCAGGAGGATCTATGGTCTATCTGGATTATTCCGCCAACACCCCGGTGGACGAGGATGTTTTGCAGCGTTTCTGTGAGGTGGAACGCCGCTGCCCCGGCAACGCTAACTCCCGGCATCAGGCCGGTGCCGCCGCCAAGGCAGAGATTGACGCGGCCACCCAGAGCATCGCAGCCAGCCTGCAGGTGCAGCCAGCCGAGATCATTTATACGTCCGGCGCCAGCGAGGCTAACAACTTTGCGATCAAGAGTCTTGCACGGCTGGGCCGCCACACGGGCAAGCACATCATCTCCACGCCCCTGGAGCACTCTTCGGTCAGCGGAAGCCTGACCGCTCTGCAGGAGCAGGGATACGAGATCGACCTTGTGGACATCCGGCAGGACGGCACCGTGGATCTTGACCACCTGCGGGAGTTGCTGCGCCCGGATACCATTCTGGTGGCCGTCACGGCAGTGGACAGTGAGCTGGGCGTCGTGCAGCCGGTGGTGGAGATTGCGGAGATTCTGAAGGACTACCCGCACTGCCATTTCCACGTGGATGCCACACAGGCTGTGGGCAAGATTCCCGTCTCCTTTGCGGGCATTGACACCATGAGCCTGACAGCCCACAAGTTCTACGGCCTGAACGGCATCGGCCTGCTGGTCAAGCGGCGCGGCCTTGCGCTGGAACCGCTCATTCACGGCGGTGAGAGCACCACCCTGTACCGCAGCGGCACCCCGACCGTGGCGCTTGCCTGCTCGCTGGCGCTGGCGCTGGACCATGCCGTCGCACAGCTGCCGGAACACATCGCCTATGTTCAGGAACTGAACGCCCGCCTGCGTGCAGAGCTTGCTAAATACCCGAAGGTGCGCATCAACAGCCCGGAGCACGCTGTGCCGCAGATCCTGAACCTGAGCGTTCAGAACGTGAAGGGCACCGTTTTCCAGCGGGAGCTGGACGCCCGGGGAGTGTGCGTCTCGGTCAAATCCGCCTGCTCGTCAGACGGCCTGCCCTCCCGTGCGGTGTTCGCCGTCAGCCGGGACCGCCGCAACGCGCTCTCTTCCTGGCGCATCAGCCTGAGCCACAAAACCACCGAACAGGACCTTGCAGAATTTCTGCGCACCTTTGACGACTGCTACCGCGCCCTGACCCAATAAAGATAAATTTGAGGTATTGGAATGAAAAAGACTCTGGAACCCTATCAGCTGATCGAACGCAGCATCATTAAGAAATACCGCAAGGAGCTGTGGACGCCCTTCATCGTGGCCGTCAAGCGCTACGAGCTGGTGCAGGCCGGTGACCGCATCGCTGTGTGCATCTCCGGCGGCAAAGACTCCATGCTCATGGCAAAGCTCATGCAGGAGCTTCAGCGCCACAGCGATGTCCCCTTTGAGCTGGTGTTTCTGGTCATGGACCCCGGTTACAACGAGATCAACCGCCAGAAGATCGAGAGCAACGCCGAGCTGCTGCATATCCCGGTGACCATTTTTGAGAGCAACATTTTTGCGGTGGCCAACAATACAGACAAGAACCCCTGCTATCTGTGCGCCCGGATGCGCCGCGGCCACCTGTATAGCAAGGCCAAGGAACTGGGCTGCAACAAGATCGCGTTGGGTCACCACTTCAACGATGTCATTGAGACAACGGTCATGAGCATGTTCTATGGCTCTCAGCTGCAGGCCATGCCGCCCAAACTGCACAGCACCAGCTTCCCCGGTATGACCCTCATCCGCCCGATGTACTGCATCCACGAAGAAGATATTCTGGCCTGGAAGCGCTACAACGAGCTGGAATTCATTCAGTGTGCCTGCCGATTTACCGAGAACTGCACCATGTGCGACAATGGCGGCGGCGGTTCCAAGCGGCAGGAGGTCAAGACCCTGCTGCGCCGCCTCAAGTGCGACAACCCCAACATCGAAAACAGCATCTTCCGCAGCATCCACGCCGTGGCGCTGGATACCATGCCCGGCTACAAATCCGAGGGCGTGGAGCACAGCTTCCTGGAGCGGTTCAACGCCATGGAAGAGACCACAAAAGATTGATTTTTACAAAGGAAGCGGCCTGTCAGCTGCTTTCTTTGTTTTTCATAGAAGAAGCCGAAAGCAAACCTGCTTTTTCAGAAATACAGACTATCCCCAACAGCACAAAATCCCCTGCACAAACGCTGTGCAGGGGATTTGTTGTTATTTCAGAACCGAAACTATTTCCACGCCATACCGCTGCATGAGCGCAGCAGCCGCCGGAGTGATTACTTCCCCGCTGACCGCAATGGGGATGGCCGGCGGGCAGGAGACCGTTGGCATGGCACAGATGCGGCCTACGGCCTGTGCCGCTGGGATGCGCTCCTGCGGAGCGAACACAGCCTGCCGGATGGTGCAGCACTGCCGTGCCTGCTGTTCCAGTGCGGCGAACTCCCCTGCCGGGTCTTCCGGCTGCGGGATGGGCAGAGTGACTGCCTCCACCGCCTGTTCCAGCGCGGCGCGCAGGCGTGCATAGTCCTGCGGCGGATTTTCCGGCGTGAACATCAGCACCACATAGCGTGGGTCTGCATACTCGCATTCGATGCCTGCTCTGCGCAGCACCTCTGCCAGCGCCGTGCCACTCATACCGAGGGATGCTGCATCCAGCGTGACCTTCAGCGGCTCCTGCCGGGGGCCGGTGAGGGCCAGCGGCAGCGGGCAGCGCTTTGCTTCGGCCAGCTCGTTCAGCTCCCTGCGCAGGCAGGTGAGGTACCCGCAGCACTGCAGCAGCCGCAGCGGATAACCCTCGGACAGGGTGCGGTTGCAGCGGTCCAGTGATTGCAGAATCAGGTAGGACGGGCTGGTGGAGCCGAACAGCGCCAGTGCACCGCGCACCGCTGCCTCATCCTGAATGGGTGCATCGGGACCGAGGTGGAGGTAGGCTCCTCCCGTGACCACCGGGAGGGTCTTATGGCCGGAATCACAGCACATGGCCGCTCCCAGCGTGATGGGGTGGCGGCTGCCCTCCGGCAGAAAACGCAGGTAAGCACCGTGGGCATTGTCCACCAGAAGCGGCAGCGCAAATGCTTTGCAGGCCGCTGCCAGGGCGGCAATGTCCTGCATCCCGCCCAGATAATCCGGGCTGGTGACATAAACACCAAAGGGCTTTCTCCCCTGCCGCTCCATGGCCTGCAGTGCTTCGGTCAGGCGCGGGGCCGTGACCGGGCAGCTGCACAGTGCCCCGGCATCCTCTGCAGACGGCCAGAGCCACTGAATATCAAAGTCGAGCAATGCAGCCGCATAAAGCAGTGCTTTGTGCGCGTTGCGTGCCGCCAGCAGCACCGGGCGGTATTCTGTACAGGGTGCCGCCTGCAGTGCCAGGCAGAGCATGGCCCGGATGCACTGGGAAGAGCCCTCCGTGCTGTAATAGGTGTGCACTGTGCCGAACAGCCGGGTAGCATTGGCCTCGCTTTCCGCGATGATACCCTCTGCCTCGTATAGCTCGTCTGCCCCCTGGATCTCCGTGATGTCCCACGGCTCAAAACCCAGCAGGCTCTGGCCCTTGTGCCCCGGCATGTGCAACCGGGAAGTACCGGACTGTGCGTACCTGTGCACAAAATCCACGATGGGCGTCGTCATGCTCATTCGCAGGCTTCGCCGTCCGCGCAGGCCGTGCAGGTGCCGCCCAGCTCGATGGGCACTTCAATACCCTGTGCAGCAAGTTCCTGATTTTCCGCAACCTTGATCATAATGGCGCACTCAATGCGCTTCTTGAACAGCTCGCAGCCGTACTCGTACACGCCGGTGATGCTGCCAGTAGCATGATAGGAGTTGGCTGCACAGCCGCCGGAGCAGTAGAGCTTGGCCCAACAATCCTGGCATTCCTTGCGGGCGTAGGCGTTGCAGTGCTTGAACTCATCCCGCACAGCGGTGTTGGTCACGCCCTTCCAGATGTCGCCCATCAGGTACTTGGGGTCGCCAACGAACTGGTGGCAGGGGTACAGGTCGCCCCACGGGGTAACGGCCATATATTCGGTGCCGGAACCGCAGCCCGAAATGCGCTTGTAGATGCAGGGGCCGCCGGTCAGGTCGATCATGTAGTGGTAGAAGGTGAAGCCGCGGCCCTCGCGGTCGCGCTTGATCATCTCCTTGGCGAGGATCTCGTACTGCTCCTTCAGGATGGGCAGATCCTCCTCGGTCAGGGCACTGGGCTCGCCGGGCTTGGACACCACCGGCTCCATGCTCAGTTCCGTGAAGCCGAGGTCTGCCATGTGGAAGATATCGTTGGTGAAATCCGTGTTGTAGTGGGTATAAGTGCCGCGCATATAGTAGTTCTTGTCGCCGCGCTTCTTGACGAACTCCTGGAACTTGGGCACGATGGCATCGTAACTGCCGTGGCCGGCGTAATCCTTGCGGAAGCGGTCGTGGACTTCCTTGCGGCCGTCCAGACTCAGCACGACGTTGTGGCATTCCTTGTTGCAGAAGTCGATGACATCATCGTCGATCAGCATGCCGTTGGTGGTCATGGTGAAGCGGAAGTTCTTGTTGTGGATCTTCTCCTGCTCGCGGCAGTAGGCCACCAGCTTCTTGACCATATCAAAGTTCATGAGCGGTTCGCCGCCGAAGAAATCCACTTCCAGGTTGCGGCGGGTGCCGGAGTTCTCGATCAGGAAATCCATGGCGCGCTTGCCCACCTCAAAGCTCATCAGAGCGCGGTCGCCCTGATAACGGCCCTGCGAGGCGAAGCAGTACGAGCAGTTCAGGTTGCAGGTGTGGGCCACATGCAGGCAGAGGGCTTTGACCACGGTATTGCGGTTTTTAAAATCAAAGGCCATGTGCTCGTAGGTATCGGGCGTCCAGAGCTTGCCGGCCTCCTTCAGGGAGGCAACGTCGTCGATGCACTGGCGCAGGTCTTCCTCGGTCACATCCGGGCGGTCGCCATACTTTGCCATCATAGCGGCCACGATCTCATCGGCGGTGTGGTCCGGATACAGGGCGATGACGTCATAGGCGACATCGTCCACCACATGCACCGAGCCGCTGCAGGTATCCAGCACGATGTTATAGCCGTTCAATTGATACTGATGTACCATTTTACTCTCCATTCCATTACACAAAAAAATGCCGCCCGGCAAAGGCGGCATGGGGTTTGCAAAAATTACTTATTGCTGTTCTCGCACTGCTGGTTAGCCACGCCGCAGGAGGTCTTGCAAGCGGACTGGCAGGAAGTCTGGCACTCGCCGCAGCCGCCGGTCTTCACGCTCTTGGTCAGGTCACGAGTAGCGATCGTCTTAATACGTTCCATAGTTAAAAACCTCTCTAGCTCTAAAAATTTCATGCACAGCACAGGCGCCATACATGCATTTATCTTTTCATATGATAACACGCAAGGCCGCCTGTGTCAAGATTTTTGTGCAAAGGATGTCAAGTGCCCGGCGCTTCCTCTGCCAATAGAGCCCTGCTTACCTGCTGTGCCGGGCATTGCCCGGGAAACTCACCGTCAGCCAATGGGCTGATATTTTGTCAGCACCGTATGCAGGCCAAGCTCCCTGGCTTTGGCCAGTAAGTACCGGTAACGGCATAGAAGTGCCTGCCGTTCATAGATGCGCTGTTCAATGAGGTCTGTATCCACTTCCAGGTCAAACATCATCTCATTGCGTTTCAGGCAGAACAGGCATTCTTTCAATTCCTCTTCCAGTTCCGGGTGGTAGCGCTCGTGCTCCGTATCCCGCGGGATGCGGCTCGAAAGCAGCGTCTGGGGTTTCGGCATTCGGGTTTGTTGCAGCATAAACAGCATCCTCCTTTTTTGTGCCTTTGCATTCTGGTTTCCAGTATATGCAGACAGCGCGCAAAGGATGCCGCTTTGTGGGCAGAATGCAAAAAAGCCGCTCCGACGGGGATGCCGGGGAGCGGCTTACCATTCCTGTCTTTATGCATCAATGTCCGATATCAGGCAATCGTCAATCTACGGCTATGGTTTTACCATTCAGTTAAAGTATCGTTTGGATGGTGTTATTCTATGATTTCCTATCAACCTCTCTGGGCTACGATGAAAAATCGTGGGATTTCACAGTATAAACTCATCAAAGATTACCATTTCAGTACCGGTCAGCTTGACCGTCTGCGCAAAAACGAAAGTGTAAGCACAAACACGCTCGACATGCTTTGCACGATTTTGAGTTGCACTCTGGAAGAAGTCGCTGTTTATCTGCCAGATGGATCCGATGCCGGAACAGCCGCCCATTGATGACGCCAAAAACTTTCCCGCAGGTGCGCAGATTTTGAAAAAATTTGGAATTTCTTGAAAATTATGCTTGACAAGGATCGCTTTTCTGCGTATAATAGCACACGTTGAGCGGCTCAGCACTGCGAAACAAAACAGAATATTGGGGATTTGCATAGTGGTAGTGCGGTAGACTCTGACTCTACTTGTGGGAGTTCGATTCTCTCATCCCCAACCAAAAGAGAGCAAGGCGAACACGGTATTCAATCAAAGCGGTTGGTTCTGTGTTCGTCTTGTTTTGTTCTATGCCAAAGCTCCCGTGACTTCCTATAAATAAAACGCCATCCGGTATCCATTGGGTGGCGTTTTGTTTTTGCCCGCACTTCCCTGCCGGGCAGAGAAATTCCGGCAGGACGGCAGCAGACATATTTCGCCTTAATTTCGTTCATAAAAAGGTCAGAATAGCGGCTCTGTTCCTTGCTTTTTTGCAGTTTTATCACATCTGCTTCCAATCTTTGTCACAAACGCAGATTAGACTGAAATCGTGGAAATGATCCGGAACATTTCCCGCCAGAACAGTTTTCCCTCGGAACAAATGGAAGGAGATTTGATATGAAACGGATCACAAAACGATTGCTGGCTGCCACCTGTGCGGCGGCACTGCTGACGTCTCTGGCCGCATGCGGTGCATCCAGCAGCACAAGCACCAGCGCGGCGGACTCTGAACCTGTTTCTGAAGAAATCCCCACAAGCCACATGGGCGGTGCGCCCGGCGGCGGCTTTGGCGGCTCCGGTGAAGTGACCCAGGGCACCAGTGCCAATACCATCGACAGTGACACCACCGTGTACAGCTCCACCTATACTTCTACCGGAGACGACGAAAACGCCCTGCGCGTGGACGGTGCGACTGCAACGCTGAATGGCGTGACGGTAGACAAGAGCGCCGGCAAGAGCTCCAACACCGAAGATGGCGACTTTTACGGCATGAACGCTGCGCTGCTGGCTACCAACGGCGCAACGCTGACCGTTGAGAATTCCACCATCACTTCCAGTGCTCAGAACGGCAACGGTGTGTTCAGCTACGGCAGCGGCACCACTGTGAATATTTCCAACTCCACCATCAGGACCACGGCGGACAACTCCGGCGGCCTGCAGACCACCGGCGGCGGCACGATGAATGCTTCCAACCTGACCGTAGATACCTCCGGCAACTCGGCAGCGGCCATCCGTTCGGACCGCGGCGGCGGCACCGTGAATGTGGACGGCGGCACCTACACCTCCAACGGCTACAACTCCCCTGCTGTGTACTCTACAGCCGCCATCACGGTGAAAAATGCAGACCTGACGGCCAACAATTCCGAAGCACTGGTCATTGAGGGGCAGAACTCCATCACGCTGGAAAACTGCACGGTTTCCGGCAACATGAGCAGCACCCAGGGCACCAGCTCGGATGAAAACGTGCACAATGTGATGATCTACCAGTCCATGTCCGGCGATGCAGAGGTAGGCACTTCCAGCTTCTCCATGACCGGCGGCAGCCTGACCGGCAAAAACGGCGACCTGTTCTACATCACCAATACCCACAGCGTGATCACCCTGTCCGGTGTGACCCTGACCAATGAAGATGCAGATGCCAACCTGATGACCATTTCCGGCAACTCGGCCTCTCATGGCTGGGGCACCGCTGGCAGCAACGGCGCACAGGTGGAGCTGACCGCTGACGCGCAGCCCCTGAACGGTAAGATCGTTGTGGACAGCATTTCCACCCTGAACATGACCCTGCAGAATGGTTCTGTGTTTACCGGCACCATCAACACCGAAGACAATGCCCAGGGCGGCACAGCGGTGGAGAACAACGCCGTGGTGACCATTGACAGCGGCTGCGCCTGGACGCTGACCGGGGACTGCACCCTGACCAGCCTGACCAACAACGGCACCATCAATTACAATGGTTATACCATCACCCTGGCTGACGGCACTGTGCTGGGCGGCTGAGTGTCTTCCTTCTCTTGAAAACGATCTGAAAAACGGCGCACCGTTCTTTGGAACGATGCGCCGTTTTGTTATGTCTGTTTACAGGATCGTGATGCGGCCTGCGCCGTAGGGGTTTTCGTAGTCGAGCAGGTAGCCCGGATAATCTGCCAGCGGGCTGTGGTTCGTTGCCAGGTGCGGCAGGCCCTCAGCATCCACGCCGGTAAAGCTCATGGCGTAGCTGGACATGACGAGATAATCCTCCGAGACATAGTCCTTGATGAGCTCTGCGCCGTCAAACATGGCAAAGCCATCGCCCAGGTTGCGCAGGGTGTAGTTCATACCGGCCAGCGCGTAGGTCTTGTTCTCGTCCATCGGCTCATAGGTGCCGGTCTGGCGGTTGTAGATCTTCACGTTCTGCACGCGCGGCGTGCCGGTGGCACTGCCGATCCAGACGTTCTTGTCGTCGGTCTGCACGGTGTTGGGGATATCGCTGTGGATCTCGTAGGTTGCGCCTGCGATCTGCAGGAAGCCGCCATTCTCCTGGCCGCTGCCGGCAAAGCGGGCTGCAAATTCCAGTGCATCCTGGATCTGCTTGCCGGTGACCGACATCAGGCAGGCCACATTGCCAAACGGGCTGACCTGCTTGCAGGTCTTGAAGGTCCAGTAGCCTGCAGCCTCGTCTGCGCGGATGCCGCCGCCGTTCATGATGGCCACATCGCAGTGCAGCTGCTCGATCTCATTGAAGTAAGTATAGATGCCGTCGGCCACGAAGTCGCCGAGGTTGGTCTCACCGGAGCGGATGAGGCGCTTGCCGGTGGCCGGATCAGTGACATAGAAATCAGTGTCTGCCACGGCGATCTTCTCGCCCAGCATATCGTCCACGCTGTCGATCCACTCCTGCTGGATGGCGACCACAGCGGGATCCTCTGCGTCATAGCTGGACACCAGACGGGTGGAGATGGTGCCGTCGGCTGCGATGGTCATCTCGCCAACATTGGCGAAGTAAGAACCGGTCTGGGTCAGGGTAACAGCCTTGCCGGAAGCATCTGCCACCTGCTTGTTCTCCATCACGGTGTGAGAGTGGCCGTCGATGAAGGCATCGAAACCGGTGGTGTGAGCAATGACATCCTCACTGGTCCACGGAGAGGAAGACGGATCTACGCCCAGGTGGCCCAGGCCGATGACGTAATCTGCCACGAGTTTTGCCTTATCAATGGCCTTCTGCACAGCACTGTAAAGCTTCTGGCCATCTTCGCCGCCCTGGATCTCGTAGATGTACTTCTTCTGGTTCTTATCCATGAAGTAGGCCGGGGTGGATTTGGTAATGCTCTCCGGCGTAGTAATGCCCACAAAGGCAATGCGCACGCCGCCGATGACGAACAGCTTGATGGAGGGCAGCACCCGCAGGCCGGTGCGCAGGTCGATCCAGTTGCAGGACAGATACGGGAAGTCTGCTTCCTTGATGATCTGCTTTGCACGGTCCATGCCGTAGTCAAACTCATGGTTGCCGAAGGTGGCAGCATCGTAACCTGCCTTATTCATCAGCTGGATGATGGAGGCGCCCTCATCCATGGAGCCGTAGGCAGTGCCCTGGATGTGGTCGCCGGCGTCCACCAGCAGGACCTTTTTGCCTGCATCCTGATAGTTCTGCTTCAGGGCCGCAATGGCTGCATAGGTCAGTTCCGGAGACTTTTTGTCAATGTAGGTGTGCACATCGTTCGTGTACAGAATGGTAACGTCCTGTTTGCTGCCCAGGATGCAGTTGGCATCCTCGGCAAAGGCGGCAGGTACGCCCAGAGCCGCCGCAGTAACGGCCGTTGCTGCACCAGCAGCTTTCAGAAAATTCCGGCGGGAGATAAAATGCTTCACAGGAAAACGACCTCCTTTTATTCATGCAGGGGCTCTCTCCCCCCCTGCGCTCATTGTTTTAAGCATAACACAGAACCATGCGCAGGGCAAGTCAAAATCCGCCAATTTGCCGAAAAAGATTTCACAAAAGTCATACTGTTTTGCAAAAGACGCTCAGTTTCGTGAGAAATCCCTGCATAACGCAGCAAAGCCGCCGCACGAAGTTCGTGCAGCGGCTTTGCCAGTATTGGGGGCCGAACTGAATCGGAGCAGGATAATGCGGAGCTCAGATGGCGTGGTACTCCTTGAGCAGCTTCTCAAGATCCGTGCCTTCGATCTTCTTCAGGACTTCTTTCATCGCCAAGCGCGGGATGAGCGGCAGGTCCATATCGGTGATCTTCTTGCCGTCACGCAGCTTGACGGTGGCGTCCAGCAGGGCACGCACATCGTAGGTGCTGCCCCAGACCTCGGGCACGCCACGGTCGATGTTCAGCAGGGTGTACACAGCCTCCATGCCGGTGCGCATGGAATACTCGGTGGTGAAGATGGTATCGCGGGCCGTCTCTGCGAACTGGCCCAGGAAGGCGAAGTTAACAGCACCTTCCGGTACAATGTCGGGGCGGTCGCCCATGGCACGCGGCATAAAGAACGCATCAATATACGGCATCATGACCGGCACAGTGTTGGCGCTGTGCTCTGCCAGCTCCTCGATCTGGTCCGTAGGCACACCGATATGGTACAGCCACTCCATGCAGATCTCCTTGCCGGTGCAGTCCCGCATGGGCTTCTTGACGAAGTCGCCGGGCTTATCGCTGAACAGACCATAGATCCAGACACACAGCTGGTTCTTGGACTGGTCACGGAACTGCTGCTGACGGTTCAGCGTCCAGCTGAGCAGCCAGCTGGAATCCTTAACGGTGACGATGCCGCCGGTAACAGTGTGGCCGCTGAACGGGTTGCGCTTGCAAATCTTCTGGATATAGGGAGGGATCTTGTCATCCAGCGTTGTGATGGTGGCACTCTCCCAGTTGGACAGCTCCGGCTCCGAGCAGAACTTTTCCGGATGACCAAACGAGGGATCCTGGCTTGCGATCTTCTTCCACAGATCCCAGCCGTTGCCCGGCTTGATGGTGGGGTCAAACCCGGCTGCCTTATCCTGGCTGCCCACGGTGCAGCTTTCCACGCAGCCGCCGTTGGTGATGAACAGCAGGTCGTTCTCGGTCAGGTCAATGGTGTTGGTCTCGCCGGCGTGCTCCACCACCACAGAGCTTGCCATCTTCTTGCTGCCCTGAATGTCGAACCGCACATCCGTGACCTTGGTGTCATAATGGAACTGCACACCGTGATCCTTCAGGTAGCTGACCATGGGCAGAATGATGGACTCATACTGGTTATAGCGGGTAAAGCGCAGGGCGGTGAAATCCGGCAGGCCGCCGATGTGGTGGATATAGCGCTTGAGGTAGAGCTTCATTTCCAGAGCGCTGTGCCAGTTTTCAAAGGCAAACATGGTGCGCCAGTACAGCCAGAAATTGGAATTGAACACCTCATCGTCAAAGATGTCGGTGATTTTTTTATCCTGCAGCTGCTCATCCGGGGTGAAGAACAGCTTCATGATCTCCATCGCGCCCTTATCAGACAGGCCGAACTTGCCATCCGTGTGGGCATCCTGGCCTTGGTTGACCGTTGCACGGCACAGGGAGTAGTTGGGGTCTTCCTTATTCAGCCAGTAATACTCATCCAGTACGCTGGCGCCTTCCGTTTCCAGAGACGGGATGGAGCGCAGCATGTCCCACATGACCTCAAAGTGGTTGTCCATCTCGCGGCCGCCGCGCATCACGTAGCCGATGTCGTACTTATAGCCATCGCAGGCACCGCCGGGCAGGGCCTCTTTTTCAAACACATGCACATGCTCGCCCTTCATCTGGCCATCGCGGACCAGATAGCAGGCAGCGGTCAGTGCAGCCAGACCGGAACCAATGATATAGGCGGATTTATGGTCAACACCCGCCGGCTTCTTCGGCGTTGCAAATGCTTCGTAATTGCCACTGGAATAATACATCAGTGCAGCCTCCTTGTTTGTTGTGTTGCATCATTTCCGGCACTGTGTGCCGTCCTTATGATCACAGTATACCCCGCACGGCACATGCAGACAACAAACAAACTCCGCCCGCTGTATAAAATTTATACAACTCTCCCGTTTTGCTGGAAATTCGTCCAAATTGTGACAAAACAAACAAAAAAGCTGCCGCACAACTCCTGTGCAGCAGCTTTTCTCACGATATGAAAGGGAGCTCAGAAGGTCAGGCGCATCTGATGCCAGACGACCCCGCCGTGCTCTGAGGCAGAGACGCCTTCATCCGCAAACCCGAACTGTGCATAAAACGGCAGCAGGCGCTCCTTACAGGTGAGCACAAGCCCTTTGCGGCCCTGTGCCTCTGCATCTGCAATGACCTGCCGCAGCACGCGGGAAGCACAGCCTTTGCGGCGGTGCTGCGGGGCGGTGACCACACTGAAGATCATCTGCCAGGCACCCGCCGGATCATGCAGGGCCGGTTCCTCATACATGACATCAGTCAGGTCCGGCTGATCGGTGACAAAGCCGTTGACAAAGGCCAACACTTCCCCGCCCTCTTCCAGCAGCCAGAAGCAGTCCGGATAAACAGCCAGCCGCCCGGCAATGCTGGCGCGGGAAGCACCCTCGGCAGGCGGATAGGATGCCGCTTCGATTGCGGCCAGTACGTCCACATCCGACGGCACTGCATGACGAATGGGCATGAGCAGCCTCCTTACTTGTTTGCGTTGGCCGGTGCGACCTCAAAGTCGATTTTGCCCAGATTGACATCCGCACGCACGATGGTGATCATCATGGTGTCGCCCAGGTTCCAGTTCTTGCCGGAAACAGGGTCCGACAGGCGCACGCCCTCGGTGAGCATGGTGCCGGAGGGAGTCAGGCTGGAAGCGGGCACAAACCCCTCCACACCGTTCTCCAGTTCAATGAACAGGCCGCGCTGGGTCACACCGGAAATGCGGCCCTCATAGCACTCGCCCAGATGGCGGCGGGCATACTCGGCTTTATAGCAATCCTCGGCCTTGCGCTCGATCTGCATGGCAATGACCTCGCGCTCGCTGGACTGCTTGCTGGCTTTCTCTGCAAAATCAGAATAGCGCAGCGCCATGGTTTCCTTGTCGGTCCCCTTGAGCTGAGCGGTCATGATGCGGTGAATGGCCAGGTCCGGATAGCGGCGGATGGGGCTGGTGAAGTGTGCATAATCCTGCAGCACCAGACCATAGTGGCCCTTGGGTTTTTCCTCATACAAAGCCTTGGACATGCAGCGCAGCATTCCGGTGTTGATGATCTGCTCATACGGGCCGCCGCGCACGCCTTCCAGAATAGCACTCAGCTCCTTGGGCGTGGGCACCTCTTTGGCAAAGTGGTCGTTGATGCCGCAGGCCTGCAGCAGAGCATGCAGGCGCTCCAGCTTCTCCGCATTGGGCTCCTCATGGACACGGTAAATGAAGGGGATCTGCTTGACGCGGGCAAAGTGAGCCGCGCACTGGTTGGCCAGCAGCATGAACTCCTCAATCATGTTCTCGCTCTCGCCGGTAGTGCGCTTTTTCACGTCGATGCAGTGGCCGTCCTCGTCCAGGATCAGCTTCACTTCGCCGCTCTCAATGTCCATGCAGCCGCGGGCCTTGCGCAGGCGGGCGCGGTGGCCGTACAGCTCTTTCATGGCAGGCAGCTGTGCCAGCACCTCGTGGTACTTGCCCAGCAGTTCCTCGTCCGCACTGCCGGCCAGCAGAGCATTGATCTCCGAATAGACGCCCTTGACACGGCTGCGGATGACAGACTTAACAAAACGGTAATCCGTCAGGTTGCCATCCTTATCCAGACGCATCAGGCAGGAGAATGCCAGGCGCAGCACGCCTTCGTTCAGGCTGCAGATGCCGTTGGACAGCTGCTTGGGCAGCATGGGCACCACCTGATCGGCATAATAAACGCTGGTAGCACGGTTGAACGCTTCGTTGTCCAGCTCGCTGCCGGGCTTGACGTAGTTGGAAACGTCCGCAATGTGAACGCCCAGCTCATAGCCGCCCTCCGGGGTCATGGTCAGGCTGATGGCGTCGTCAATGTCCTTGGTTTCGGCGCTGTCGATCGTGAAGATGGGCAGTGCACGCAGGTCCATGCGGCCCTCGGTGTCCTTCTCGGTGACCTCGGCATTTTCCAGCTTCTTGGCCTCTTCGCGGACCTTATCCGGGAAGCGGCTGCGGATATCCTGTGCATACAGCAGAGCCTTGGCGCAGCGCTTGGCCTCGTCCGAACTGCCGAACCGCATGGCAACGCCCACGCGGTGGTCCTCCTGGCGGTTACCGCGCAGCAGAATCTCGACTGCGACCTTATCGCCGTCCTTTGCGCCGCCCTCGCAGTCCCGCATGATCTGCATGGACATGGCCGGGCAGTCGTCCGGCACGAACTTCAGGCGGCCCTCGATACGGCGCACAGTGCCCACCAGGTCATTCTTTTCTTCCAGAACGGCCAGGATCTCGCCCTCGTCGCTGCCCTCCACACGGGGATGCTCAAACTTTTCCACCAGCACCATATCGCCGGGCATGGCACCGCGGGTGAAGCGGCCCGGGATGAAGATATCGCTGGTGCCGTCTTCCAGCATGACGAAGGCAAAGTTCTTGCCCAGCTTGACCACCTTGCACAGCAGAGCCTTGTCTGCACGGCCGGAGCGCACCGTAAAGAACACGCCCTGCCGCTGGCAGATGACAGCCTCATGCACCAGCTGGTCCACAGCCTCCATCACCTTGCGGTCCGCACCGCGATCCCCGCCGAACTTTGCTTTCAGGTCTTTGACGGTGCACGGCTGATTCTGGATCGCGTGCTCGATCTTATCGCGCATTGCCATAATAATTTTCTCTCCTTAACTTCCATAGCTGCAGTCTCCTTCGGGCTGCAGCCCTTCCCACGGCGGGCATCACTTTCCCCTGCCGCGCCGATGGCAGCCCGAAACGGCGGCTGCCCTGCCTGCTTGAGCCATTCTTTCTGAAAACAGAAAAACAGCCCCGTCCTAGCACGGGGCTGCATGGGTGCTTAACCTGCCAGACGGCCTGCGAACAGGCAAGCCAGGATCGCCACCACAAAAAAGACCACGCCTGCAATGCGGGTCACCTTTGCCAGCATCTGGTCTGCGGGGGTCAGGCGTGCATTGTTTGCGCCGCCCACACTGCCGTTGATGGCACCGGACAGGCCCTGACCATGGGTGTGCTGCAGGAGGGTGAGGAACACGATGACCAGCGAAGCGACCAGCAGGATCGCGCCGCCAACGATTTCGATAACAGACATGGAATGAAACGCTCCTTTTATTTTGAATATAGGGAATCTACGCAAAAATACAAGTATATAGTACCATACAGTGCACAAAAAAGCAAGCGGATTCTTGGGCAGTTATTCCAAGTCATTCCAGGAGCTGCAGCGCCGTGCACACCTGCGCAAAGATGGCCGCGCTGGAGCACAGCGGGGCTGTCTGCCCGTCCTGCAGCACAACGACCGTATAGCGGGGCTGCTGTGCCGGATAGAACCCGGCAAACCACAGATTCTTGCGCTCCGTTCCCTCGGCAGTAAACTGCCCGGTCTGTGCGGTGCCGGTCTTGCCGCCCGCTCCGGCTTCCAGGTCAGCGGCATCCTGTGCTGTGCCCTGCTGCACCACCTGCACCAGCATCCGCCGCAGGGTCTCGGCGCTCTGGGCAGACAATACCTGCCGCGGCTCCGGCCGGGCCAATGTCTCCTGCAGCTCTCCGGTGGTTTCATCCAGAACACCCTGCAGGAGGGACGGCGTTGTATATACCCCGCCGCAGGCAATGGTGTTCATCATAGCGGCCACCTGCAACGGTGAGGCCAGCAGGCTGCCCTGCCCGAAGCAGAAGTTCGCAAACTGCCCGCTGCTGTGCAAAGCCTGCAGTTCCGGCAGAATGCCCGCTGCAGCCGACAGGCTTCCCGCCAGCCGGATCGCCTTGCCGAAACCAAAGGCCTCCGCCATCTGCCGCACGCGCTCTGCGCCAAGGGCCTGCCCCAGCCGGACAAAATAGCCGTTGCAGCTTTTTTCCAGCGCTGCGGCAAGATCTACTTCGCCGTGTGCGATGCCGCCCGCACAGCGGAAGATCTGCCCGTCCACGACTACTGCCCCGGTGCACTCGTAAACCGGCAGGCAGGTTTCTTCCAGCGCAGCCGCCGCCAGCACCGGCTTGAACACCGAGCCGACAGCATACCGTTCCAGCGCCCGGTTCAAAAACGGGCTGTCCTCTTCATTTAAGCTGGATGCCAGGTCATTGGGGTCAAACACCGGCACACTGGCGCTGGCGCGGATCTCCGCAGTGGCCGTATCCAGCACCAGAATGCAGCCGCTCGTCATCATTTCGGCGGCGACTGCTTCCACAGCGCGCTGCACCGAGCGGGAAAGGGTCAGCTTTACATCCACAGCTTCGTTGTCCACATGGTTCCACTGTGGCTCGCCCCGCAGCGTCCCCTGCGCCGTGACCGTACACACCAGTGTATCCTGAGCACCGGTACCGTCAAGCAGATCGTCCAGCGCCTTTTCCAGCCCAGAGGCCCCGTGCCCCGCGCTGTCCAGGGTTCCCAGCAGATGCGGGCAGAGCGGCGTTTCCGCATAGCGCTTCTGCGAGGGGTAGCACCGGGTGCCAAAGGCTGTCAGGTCGCGGTCTACCTCCAGCAGGAATGGGGCCGTGCGGTTGCGGTTCCGGTACAGCAGTGCCTGCCCGGCCGCATCGGTCTCTGCGTAAAGGCGGGTGTAATTTCCCTGCCCGGGGATGCACAATGCCTGCCATTGCTCGGTCAAACCGGTGAGCGGCAGGCCATCGCAGTCATAAAAGTTGCCCCGCCGGGCCGGCAGTGAAAGCATAACGGAGCTCTGTGCTTCCGCCCGGGCCGCATAGGCTGTATTTTCTGCCAGATAGAACAGGCGGCACAGCACCACTGCAAAAGCAAGCAGCAGCGCAGCATAAAGTGCCAGCACCCGGCGGCTTCGCATTTTTCTCATCCCCTTCCGGAGTTAGGGTGGGCAGAGTGAACGGATGCTATGCATACAAAAAAGAGGCGGAGCCTCCGAAAAGACTCCGCCTCTGTGGCGTACTTAACAGGATTTGATTGTGGGAAACCGTACGGCTTAGTACATGCCGCCCTTTCAAACCGCACCTTTGGAGCCGAATTGCAAATATCAGCAATCGTAGACTTTTGTAGAATTATCAAGGCCACAAGCCGCTTTTTCTGGATTCGTCATTTTTTCGCAATCCACGCATTTCTACTCAAATCTACGCCACTTACCGGGTGATTGGCGTAAGTT
>ERZ808240.2965-NODE-2965-length-17481-cov-5.239068_pt1 | contig 17481 bp, 16 predicted proteins | sample MGYA00521084_ERZ808240 | MGnify/ENA primary metagenome ERZ808240 (study PRJEB31516, sample SAMN03275571) | gut metagenome | biome: mammalia-associated habitat; material: feces | host: Papio cynocephalus | place: Kenya | collected 2012-08-06 ... | reverse complement strand
TGGATATATTATATCTTATTAGCCACTTCTGTTACAACATTAGTATAGCACTACACCTGCTTTATAGGCTTTTTCCATAAGTCGATAACCTGCCACATAATTTCCTGATGGCTGATGTATCAGAAGAAGGTCAATATAGTCTGTGTCCAGTCTTTCAAGCGTTTTCTCAATTGCATCTTCCTGCTCATAAAATGACGGCCAGATCTTTGTCTCCAGAAAAATATCCTCTCTCGCCAGACCAGACTTTTTCATCGCACGTCCTACGGCTTTTTCATTTACATAAGCATTTGCTGTATCAATCAAACGATAACCATCTTTCAGTGCCTCCAAAACTGCACTTTCTGCCTGATCAGGAGTTAAAAGAAATGTTCCAATTCCTGCCATTGGCATTTTAACACTATTATTTAATGTTGTATATTCCATATTTTGTCAACCTCCATATTATCTTTGTAACTATTCATATTATATCCCATTTCAGGTTCTCTCAGAAGTCTCTATTTGTTTTTCAGCATTAACCTTTAGGTTACTTTAATTTGTAAATATATCTGTCAGGAAACTGTCATATGCATCAAACCAGTCCTCCTGATACCCAAAGCCATGTGGTCTGCCATCCAGTTGTAATCGCTCCACGCGCACCCCTGCAGCCTCTACTGCATCTGCATTGGCAAGAAACTGCTCATAAAACGGATCGCGTGTACCATAACAGTAAAATGTGGGCGGAAGATTTCCTTTGCGAAGCATATCTACATCCGTTGTTCCCTGACTGAGCCGTCCGTAGAAAGAGTAAATCATCCCATCTGCAGCGGCATCCGCAGAGACTTCATCCAGCTCATCCGGCACATAATCGCTATCCAGTGCAGTGCCATTCACCAGCCCGTCAAAATTCAATAGCATTTCTCCTGCAAGAATTCCTCCTGCCGAAAAGCCCATGACCGCAATGTTATTTTCATCAATTCCATACACCCTGGCATTTTTACGGACAAACCGTACCGCACGGGCCAGATCCAGCGCACCTTCTTCCTGCGTGTACGGACGCAGCCTGTAATTGACTACAAAACTCTGGTATCCACGCCGTGCAAGTTCTTCTGCGACCGGAGTTCCTTCCATCTCATCACTCCGAAACTGAAAAGCACCGCCGGCACAAATTAAAACCGCTCCTTTGACCTTCGTTCCCTCCGGAACAGGAAAACTGACCAGATAAGGACGAAAATCCGGATCATCCGAATAATTGCCATCATTTTTTGTATATTCCGTTATTGCGGGAGCATTTCCTTCTTCCCACAGATAAAGTGTCTGACTGTTTTTTGCATCAGCAGCCGTATGTAAAACCGTACCTGACTCTCCTTCTGCCGGAAGCTCTGCCTCATGATTGATTCCAAAACTTCCTGCCCACTCAGCCACAGTATCTTCACTTTTTGCAACATCATCCCGGGACAATACCAGTTCATTTCCCGTCATTAATGCTCCGGGCTGCAACTGTGAAATTGTCTCTACCGCATTGGATGCCTCACTGCCTCCATGGGTAATAAACGGAATAATGGTCTTAGCACCGAAATCATATTCCTCTAAAAAAGAATACACTGCCATCGGCATATCTCCCCACCAATTTGGAAATCCCAAAAACACATATTCATACTGTTCAAAATGATCTACATGTGTTGCCAGTTTTGGTCGTAATTTATCACGGTTTTCATTCGAAGCCTGTTCCACCAGTGCATCGTGCTCTAACGGATAGTCCGACACGGTTTCAATGCGAAACAGGTCACCACCGATGGTATTCTGTATGATGTCTGCAATGTACTCTGTATTTCCCATTTTTTCTCCGTCTTTTACCACAATGCTGGCTCCGGCAACTGCATCCGTTGTATCAATGTCTTCCGGTACGGAAAAATACACGATCAGAACTTTGGAATTTGATACTGTTTCTCTATTATCGGAACTTAAAGAAGTGTCACCCTGTGCAGAACTTCCTCTCCCGGAATCAGCAGTTTTATCTTGTCCGCATGCTGCAATATTCAGACAAAGCACTGCTGTCATCAACATAATTAATACTTTTTTCATCCACACTCTCCTGATTTTAATGATTACTGCGCATTCCAGAAAAACCGGAGTCCATTGTACGTATATTCATCACATGCCTGTTGATCATGTTCATAACCCTCTCTTTCCAAAAAAGAAAGGTTTCCATCGGCTTCTGATTTTGCAAATTGAAACATTCCATCGGAATCATTCCCCATCGCCATGATCTGCGCTTTAAATGCGCTGTATGCAAAATCATCCGTTCCCGAGGCAGAAAAAATAAAAAAGTCATCCGGACCATATCCCTGCTGTCTGACAAGATCTGCCATAAACTGTCCGTCTATACTATAGCTTCCGCTCATAGGCATAAAATATCTAAAATAGTCCATGCAGTAACGGAACGTATTCCATGTGTTTACAGATCCCATGGAAAATCCTCCAAAACCTCTGTGGTCACGGGAAGCTTTCAGTCCCTCTGCCGTCACATTCTCCGCATATGTACTATATTTGCTTTCAACCGCGGGAATAAGATCATTAACAAGTTCATTATGAAACTGACTTGTAAGCTGTACTGAAAGACTGTAATCCCCACTGTCATCTTCACTGGTATTGTTATAAGTCGGCATAACAATAATAAGCGGTTTTATTTTTCCCTCTTCAATCGCATGGTCCATTACATTTTTGAATGAATGCGGATCTTTATCGGTCCCCATTATTGTTGTCTCATTACTCCATCCACCATGACTCAAATAGAAAATATTATATTTTTCATTTTCATTGTAGCCATATGGAAGATAAACCCACGCTTCTTTTGTAAGTTTCTGGCTCTTTTGCTCATAAGTAAACGATTCCCATGTATCATAGGTCAGTTTTTGCAGTGTTCCCTGCTGCTTTGCCGGAGTTTCATATCCCTTTGGTATGTATTCGAGTTCATCCGGTATGATTCCACTCTGGTAACTTTTATCCAAATTTGTCTGTTTCATAGAACTGCTCTTTTCTGTATCATTCTGTTGATTTTCATTATTTTTGTTACTGTTCCCTGTTCTCAATGCATAATAACTTCCTACTGCAATAGCAATCAACAGAAGCACCATAATACAAATAAACACTTTTTTTCCTGTTTTCATTTTGTTATTTTTGATCCTCCAAATACTTTTGACATTGGTATTTGATCCAGCATCTCATCTATCGCACTCACTTCATCGTGTGTCAATTTTATTTCAGATGCTTTCATATTTTCTTCCAGTCTCTGCACCTTTCTGGTTCCCGGAATTGGCACGATATATGGCTTCTTTGCACTCATCCATGCAAGCGAAATCTGTGCCGGAGTCGCATTCTTGTCTTCTGCAAGCTGCTTTATCCAGCTCATAAATTTTTCATTTTCCTTTAAACCCGTTTCCGTAAACTGTGGCATTGCACTTCTGTAATCCCCGGGTTTTTCAAATTCTGCGTGCGAATGGTACGCCGTTGTCAAAAGACCATTTGCAAGTGGAGAAAATGCCACAAAACCAATATTTAACTCTTCCAGTACCGGGAATAATTTTTCGTAATCTCTGTACATCATGGAATACCGGTTCTGAATTGCAGTAACCGGACATACCTTATGTGCACGGCGAATCGTCTTTTCATCCGCCTCTGAAAGTCCCCAGTGTGTAATCTTTCCCTGCTCCATTAATTCTTTCATGGCACCTGCAGTCTCTTCGATCGGCACGGTTGGATCAATACGGTGAATATAATATAAGTCCAGATGATCTGTCTTAAGCCGCTGTAAGGAACCATCTATGGATGCTTTGATCGTCTCCGGTCTTCCGTCCGGAATCAATGGTTTATTTACGGTTACAGCGGTTTCATCAAAACGGATACCGCACTTTGATGCCAATACAATTTTATCTCTATATGGCTTTAATACCTCTCCAAGCAGTTTTTCGTTGTGATGCGGATCATCGGCTGTTCCATATATTTCTGCGGTATCGAAAAATGTACAGCCACAGTCTAATGCTTTTTCGATCAGTTGTTCCGCTTCTTTCTGTGTACAAACAGTTCCGTATGCATGACTCATTCCCATACATCCCAAACCGATTGCAGATACTTCCAGATCTTTTCCTAAAATTCTTTTTTCCATTTTTTCTATCTTCCCTTCAGATAAAATTAGTGTTTGCTATGCAAATCTTATACTCCCACTTTTATAATATAAGTATAAGAAAAAGAGACCTCCATAAGAAGTCTCTCTTTGTTAATCAGTTTAAACCCTAAGGTTAAGATTTATTTATAATTATCTTTCCATCAGGACTTTTGCTTCCTGCTCATTTGTTGCCATTCCACCGTATTCCATACCGTAGAGTCCGGCAAAACGCTTCATTGTATACTCTCCTGCTTCCAGCATCCACTTTTCAGGCGCTGCTCCCTGAAACAGAAAATACAGTGTTCTCCCCGACAACTCTCCCTGCTCGACTTTTCCATAAAAACGATCCAGGACATTTCTTACGGCTCCGCAGATATTATGCCAATATAACGGTGAACCGATTACCACAACATCTGCTTCTTTCATTTTTTTAATTACAGTATCTAATTCATCATCTGCAAAAGACTGTCCATAACTGTAAATTTTGTAATCCGTCAGGTTTAATGTTTCATGCTCCTGTTTTCCCAGCAATGCTTTCGCAAGTGATGCCGTGTTTCCGTTTTTGTTTGGACTTCCATTGATAAATAAAATTTTCATTGGTTCCCTTTTCCTCTCTTTCTCAGAAATTTACTCACATAATAAGTGATAAAGACAATAAACGCCATTACCGCCATGTAATCAAATATAAAAAACAACACATTTTCCGTGTAATCATAAAACACAAAATGCATTTTCATCAATAAATACGCGCCGACCTGTCTTTTATGCCCTGCATATGCACCGTATCCTGCCAGTAAAATTGCGATAGCTCTTGCAATCCATGTCCGTTTGGCAGATGGATGCAAAAAAAGTTTTCCCGTCATGTTTACGACCATATTCCAGTGCAGCCCAAGATGAACCGACATTACAACCATGCCGGAGTATGCACAAAACATATGTACCTGTCGTGCCGCCATAGAGATTCCGGCAATCCGGATCGCACGAAAAATATGATTGGACAGCAGAACTCCGCTTACCATTGATCCAAGCATGAGAACAAGCATGACAAACACAATCAGCGTCTGCACGATCCGAAATGGTGTGTACTTTCCTTTTGTAACTGCAGCCATCCATTTTCTGTTCAGAACATGGTGTGTGACAAACAATACAAACATTACAATGCCCAACCATTCATGCAGCGTTTCCCCGAGCAGACTGTAGGGCATGAGAAACAGCAGACATACCGTCATGCAGACATCTATGATTATTTTCAGGATAAATTTTCGGTTCATTTCTGATCTCCCATATTTTCTTCCCAGAAGGTCAGAGCATGATCGATCCAGCCCTCTGCCACTGTGCCTTCACCGAGTCCAAACCCATGCGAAAGTCCTTTGAATACTTCTATTTGCGCATTCGTACCGTTTTTTTTGATCCTTGCAATATAATTTTCCATGGTCCGGTACGATGCGATCCCGTCACTGGTACCCACACATGCATAGGTCGGCGGCTCAGTTCCTGTCACCTCCGACAAACCGGTATATTGCATGATAACAGCCGCCGGAGCCGGATAATCGGCCTCCCCAAAATAAGAAGTTCCATAAGAGCCCAGCCACGCAGCCATCCGTGCACCGGCAGATCCTCCCCAGAGGGAATAGTCTGTCATATCAATCTGTAACTCGCTGGCATGTTCCTGCAAAAAAGCGATTGCCCTGGCGAGATCTTCACAGGCAGTCTGTGCCCCCGGCCGGTAAATAAGTGCAAATGCATTGTATCCTTTTTTTGACAGTTCCAGTGCCTGTGGAAAGCTGTCATGAATCCCTGCCACATATACAAATCCGCCTCCGGCATTTACAATCGCTGTCTTTGCTCCTGCATCCCCTCGAAAAAAGAACAATCCGGTATCTTTCTTCTCCGGATCCGCTTTCTTTTCCGCGTCACTGTATATATCATAAAAAATCTGTTCTCCGCTTTGCGCCCGATCTTTCATCGTATTTACAAGTTCAACGGTTTTGTCCGTATTGATCTCACTGTACCACGGAAGGATTTCACGGACATCTTTCAGTTTTAAATTGTCAGGAATCTCAAAATCTACCGGAAACAATAACCTTCCGTAATCTCCAAATGCCGGATCACGAATTACATCTGTTATTTTTGTATCTGCATCAAATCCACTCTCTGTAAATTGGTTTATCTGGGTATTTTCTGTTTTCATTTGTGCTCCCTTATCCATTCTGCCACAGGCAGTCATCAATGCAACCACACATGCACAAAGAAATATGGGTTTTACAAGCCTCATATCTACTCCTTTATCGAATAAAATTTGTAAAAACAAAATCCGGTGCCTGAGGCATTTTTAATCCCATTTTCATTGCTACATTTTTACAGTTCAGCAGAAAAGCCATGTTGTTTCCAAGAACACGCATCACCTGCATGCCTTCAAGATCCTGCTTTACTTCCTCGGGATTTGTTCCATGAACCATGTTCCAGTATCTGGATGTGACAATTGGCATCTCCATCAGGCCGAAATATTTATTTACCTGATCCCATGTTGCAGTTGTGCCCGCACGTCTTGCAGAAATCACCACTGCGGCCGGTTTTAAACGAAACCGGTTTCCGCCGCCATTTAAATCCGCATAAAATGCCCGATCCATAAATGAAGTGATCGCACCTCCTGCACCGCCCCAGTGTACCGGTGTTCCAAACACAAAACCATCATAATCTCCCGCGATTGCGAGAAATTCATTTACGGTATCCTCAAACACACACCTGTTATTTTCCCTGCATTTTTTACATGCAATACATCCGGATAATGCCTGGTTTTCTATCCAGAAAATATCCGTATCCACACCGTCTTCATTGAGTGCTTTTGATACTTCACACAGTGCCGTATAGGTACACCCCTGCCTGTGCGGACTTCCATTTACCAATAATACTTTCATACGCTAACCTCTTTTACGAACATCAGCCCTCTGTACGAGGGCTGCCTGTCGATCTGTTATTATTTGTTTAATACATTCTGATTGATATAATTTTCAATTCTTGTACTGTTTGTTGTAAACAGCCCATCATCTACCGTTGCACCTTTTGCATTGCTCTTTACAAAAGCAACTGAGTTCCGGAACTGTGATGTATCCATGGATGCTGACTGGGAAACCGGATAAATGGTTTTTCCGGTAAAATCATAGGCCTGTAAAAAAGTTCCGACTGTCATTGGCGCTGTCTGCCACCAGATTGGATAACAGAGAACAATTTTATCGTACTGTGCAATTGATTTTAAAGGATTTTTGATCGCAGGTCTTGCGTTGTTTTTTGCTTCCTCCTGTGCCTCTCCGTATGCCAGTGTTGTATAATCATTGCTGTAAGGTGTCTCTCTTTCGATCCGGAATGAATCTGCATCTGTCTGTGCAATAATATTTTTTGCGATCCGTTCACTCGTTCCGCTCCATGAGAAATAAGCAACCAGTATCTTACTGCCTGTGGTTGTATTTGCAGTATTGGTACTGCCGGATTTCTTTTTCACAGTGACTTTACATGTTAATTTTTTACCGGAAACATTCGCGGTAACCGTTGCTTTTCCCTGCTTTTTTGCCTTGACTGTTCCGTTTTTGCTGACCGAAACAATCTTTTTATTGGAAGAACTCCATGTCACTTTTTTTGCATTGCTCACACTTAATTTACGGCTCTGTCCTACCGTAAGCGTGATGCTTGTATGATTCAGCTTTACATTTTTTGTTGCTGCCTGTGTCTCGGAAATTCCACCAAACAACTGTCCTGCAATCAGCAGAAATGCCAGTGTAATCCCGACAATTCGTTTTAATTTCGCGTTCATATTATTTTCTCCTGTTAATGTTCAAATAACCAGCCCATGATCTGTTCGTCCCTGCAGAAAAGGTATCCGCCACCATGCTGATAAGTCACTGGCGTTCCTGCAAAATAATCGCTGCCCTTTACATCAAGTACCAGAAGCTTATCAATCTGTTTTTTTGACAATCCCTGTGCCCGGTACAGTTCATAAAGTTTCTGGTATGCACTTTTAAAAGGCCTTGAACCGTAATATTCATCATTTTCTCCAATGACAAAATATACTGGAGTTTTTGCATTTACAACCGGCTGATACGCACCATCCCACTGGGAACTGCACATCAGTGCTGCCGCAAAAAGCTCCGGCTTTTTTCCAAGTACGAGTGAAAGTGTTTCTCCTCCGCCGGAATATCCATTGATATAAACTTTCTTTTTATCAATGTTGTAATGGCTCAGAAGATATTCTGTCAGATCGATGGTCTGATTTGCCGAAGTCTCACCCCAGTCGCTTAACTGCGGTGCAACAATGATCATTTTGGAATTGTATTTTTGTGCTTCAAATCCAAAATCTTCGGTCTTTATATTTTCTGCCACGCCCTGAAAATACAGTCCCTGATATCCCGGAAGTGTGACATACAGTGCATATTTTTTTGTTCCGTCATAGGATTTCGGAACATACACATTATAATGAATATCCCCATTCTTTTTTGAATGATAAATATTATCCACAAGAAATCCCCTGTAAGTGCTTGTCCCTGCACTGACTTCCGTCATTTCCGGCAATTTCTTCTGTTTATCCTTTTTTGTTTTTTTCTTTGGCGTTGACTTCTTTTGTGTATTCTTTTTTTGTGTATTATTCGTTTTTTGCGTAATCGTTTTCTTTGTAGTCGTATTCTGTTTCGCGCTTACTGATGCACCGTAGGAGGTAAAAAGAATACCAAACAGAAGTAACGCCAAGACACTGATCCCGAGTTTTCGTTTCATTCTATTTCATTCCTTATAATCCCAGTGACTCTACCCATGCGTTTACATCCGATGCGGATGCTCCGGAAGAAAAACGTTGTCCTTCCTGCCAGTCCCCTGTTCCTGCCATTTTCTCAAGCAGATTGCCGCTATCACCAATACCGGAAGAAGCGGATGTACAGAATGGGATCACGGTCTTTCCGGAAAAATCATTATCGGTTACAAAATGATCGACCGGCCATGCTGCAATGCCCCACCAGATCGGATAGCCGATCAGTACGGTATCATAAGAATCCCAGTTTTCCGGTGTTGTGCTTGTCAGTTCAACATCCCTGAGGCTTTCATCCACATGTTCTTTTGATACACGGCTGTCATCATTGGTCCAGTCTAAATCATCATTGGAATATGGATCTTTTGGAGTAATTTCAAACAGATCTGCTCCTGTCGTTTCTGCAATGGTCTCTGCCACAGCCTTTGTGCTTCCGGTTGCAGAATAATATGCCACAAGGATTTTTCCATTTCCGGTTTCAACATTATTTGTCTGGACAGAATCGTCCTGTGATTCCTGTACATCTGTATTATTTTTATTTGCAGTCGTATTCTTATTGGTTGATGTGGTATCACTTCCACATCCTGCCAGTGTTCCTATCAGCATAACTGCCGACAATGCCATACCAATCCATTTTTTTGCTTTCATATGCTGCCTCCATTTTTACCAGTTTTTCTTTTCCTTGGAACTGTCATGATTTTTCTTGCGTTCTTCTACCATCTGGACAAACCATTCTACCATCTTCGGGTCCTGATGGGAGAAAAAGGAACTTTCTTTCTTGTCAAGCTGTGCAATTTCCTGCATATCCTCTTCCGAAAGCGTAAAATCAAATACATCAAAATTTTCTTTCATCCGCTCGAAATGTGTAGACTTCGGAATGACCACAATGCCTCTTTGGATATGCCAGCGCAACATGATCTGTGCCGGCGTTTTTTTGTATTTTTCCGCAAGTTTTACAATCACCGGATTGTCAAATGTGCCTCCTCTTCCCTCTCCGAACGGTGCCCATGCTTCAAGCTGGATATCATATTTTTCTGCCCATTCTTTTAAATTTTCCTGCTGGTTATAAATATGCGTCTCCACCTGATTTACCATCGGTTTGATGCGGTTAAAGGACGCAAAATCGACCATACGGTCCACATAGAAATTGGAAATTCCGATTGCACGGATTTTTCCTGCCTCATACATTTCTTCAAGCGCACGGTATGCTCCATACGCATCTGCAAATGGCTGATGAAGAAGCATCAGATCCAGATAATCCGTCTTTAATTTACGCATGGATTCTTCCACAGATTTCTTTGCCTCTTCGTATCCGTAATGCTCCACCCACACTTTTGTTGTCAAAAAGATTTCTTCTCTCGGAATGCCGGACTTTTGAATGGCATTTCCTACTTCTTCCTCGTTAAAATAACTCTGTGCGGTATCAATGGAACGATAACCTGCTTTTAATGCATCCAGTACACACCGCTCGCATTCTTCCTTTGTTACCTGATACACGCCGTATCCAAGAATCGGCATTTTTACACCATTATTTAATGTTACATATTCCATTCTGTCGTTCCTCCTGTCTTTTTGATTTCTTTTTTACTTTTCAATTGTATTATAAATGGCTTTCTCTCTTTACAGAAGTCTCTGTTTGTTATGCAGTTTAAACCTTTGGGTTAATGAAATAAAAATTCCATAAACTCGTTGCATAATTAAACGCTTCTGTGTATACTATAATTAGTAGATGGGTTATATGCCTATCATGTGGACTGACACATAAAATCCGAAACACTTTCCGGACTTTGGGTGCCGGACAGTTGGCTGGCAACGGAAAAACCAGAATTTCTTATCGGACTTCGGGTGCCGATCAGTTGGCGGACAACAGAAAAATCAGTCATAAAAGGAAGGTGTCATCTGCTACGGCAGAAGAACCTTCCTTTTAAATTACCCTAATTTCAAATATCATAAAAGGGGTTTTAATATTATAATCAAAAATGTCTTCCAAAAGAGTTGATTAAAGAAATTGATCCCTCTCTCTTAGAAGACAATACTACTTCCCAGTAAGTCAATCACTGATTTACTGGGTTTTCTTATTCCACTTTCTTAATTTTCCGGATCGCTGTAAGCAGCCGTTTCACCTTTTCCGAAGGTTCTTTTGCATACAAAAGCCCAAACGGAATCGCGTAATCCCAGTCCACCGGAAGAATTTTGATCAGCGGATGCACACTCTCCCAGCTTTTGATTGCAAGAAGTACTTCATTGTTGTTTTCGCACCGGTTAAACGCCTCCACATTATAGAGTTCAAAATCAATAATGTGAATATCCGGATAATGTTCCTGTATGTCGTCACGCAACTGGTCTCCATACTGGCTCCATCCTCTCTGCATCAGCATGAGGTTTTCTCCTTCCAGATCGCGCAATGTAATTTTTTTCTTTTTTGCCAGCCGGTGATGAATGGATACCGCAGCACAAAACGGTTCTTTTGAAATCTCGATTCCATTGCAGCCACGGAGTTTTAACAGGGAATCGTCAAAAATCCCCGCCACGACATCAATATTCTGTCCCAAATTTGCAAGTATTTCCCTTGCATTTTCCACGGTATTTTCGAACGGAACAAGCTGGAATTTCATGTCCGGATACAGCTTCTGGATCTTTGGCCACAGATCCACAAATACCTGAGGCGGAGTCATCGGGGAAATACCAACGCGAATAACCTCCTGTGCATTCTCCATGGCATCTTTTGCCCGTTTTACGGAATCCTTACAATATCCGATAATATAAGTTGCATCCTGATACAGCGACTGCCCTGCTTTTGTCACCACCAGTCCCCGGTGTGTCCGGTGAAAAAGCTGCAGATCCAGATTTGCCTCAAGTGCATTGATCTGCTTGATCACCGCAGGCGGGGATATAAACAACTGTTCCGCGGCTTTGCTGAAACTTCCCGCTTCCACGACACACAAAAAAGTCTCCAGTTGTGGGTTATACATCATCTGAGATACGCCTCCTTTTGAAGAAATTGTATCATAAATATCACAGATTTCAACCAAAAAGGAATGCCCTTTTGCATCAGACATTCCTTCTCTTATTCGTATTAAACTTTTTATTCTTCCACTAGATATTTTTTAATCAGATACACCGGCGTACAGCTCCATGCATGACAGTAGCTGTTTACGATCGGTGAACCATACGGTGAGTAATTCGGCTGGTCCGGATCAAAGGCTTCCCAGTAGGTATCCGCCCCGAGAGAGATCATCTTGCCCCAGTAGCTTTTCATCAGATGGACTGCCTCTTCCTTAAGTCCCGCCTCAAACAAAGCCTCCACAATGTGATGGTACATATAAGGCGTCGCAATGTTTTTGACCGGGAACAACTGCTTCATCGCGGTCTTCATAATAGACTTGTTTTCCTCGTCGGACATAACATGTGCCAGCACCATCCACACCTGGCTTGCAATATTAAACTCATCCCAGGTCGTTGCAAACAGATTTTTTTCCGGGCGGAACAATACGTTTCTTGCATAGGCGCTGATGAGATCGAGTTTTTCCTGATAGGTCTTTATGTCCGGTTCCCCTGCAATCTCTGCAAGTGCCAGAAACTGCTTTAAGACATAGATCACTTCCGCCTGTCCTGCGGTATCTTTGTTAAAATCGTTTGACCAGTCCACAAACACCGGATAATCCTCGTCCGGAATAAGTTTTCCCTGCTCGTCAAACATCGTCAGCGTGATATCCATCTGTGTCTTTGCAACCGGATACAGTTCTTTTACCAGTGCCTCGTCCGGATGTGCCTGATGCAGATCGTAGAGTGTGGAGATAAAAAACAGACTATACTCAAACAAAAAGGTATCGTCCGGCACATTTTTCGGTTTCACAAAAACATTTGCAGAAATCTTTCCCTCTTCCGTCGTCATGGCGGCAAACAGATACAGGCAGCGTTTTACCAGTTCTGTCTGGTCAAAGGTTGCATAATTTGCCAGTGCCTGCAGGCGCAGATCCCCAAGCCACAGTCGGCGGTCGCGCTTCGGACCATCCTCAAAGACATCCTGCGTACAGTCCGCAAGTGTCTTGACGCCGATATCGTAAATCTTCTGCAATTCCGGATCTTTAAGCACAAGTGGTTTGAAATGTTCGTAGTCCGCAGAGGTCTCGGTTGTGACAACCGGAGCATCAAAAACGGCCTGCCACTTTGGCGAGGTATCGATCACTTTTAATTCCACATACCGGAAACTGTAGCGGCGCGACAACGTAATTGTTGCCGGAAGTTCATCCACATGGATAAATTCCTCCTGAATCCACGAACGGCTCAGCCAGCCGTCATAATCGGCGGACTCTGCTGCCAGCTCCGCAGGCATCTCCGCAAACTTGATGCGAAGATATAACGGTGCGTCCATCGGGGAACCGGTCTGATCAATATGAATCTGAAAGGTTCCCACACGATGATCCCCGAAATCGAGGATCAGCTTATCGTTTCTCTTTAATCCATAGCTTTTTAAATCTGCAATCTTTTTTTCACTCTCCGTCACCCACACGCCGTTTAACTTGGACGGATCTTCCATCAGTTCCACAATACGCACAGGTGTTACTTCCTGCCTGCGGATCACCGGGCGGCACTGCTCGGATTTTGCCAGAAGCGCCTCATCATGCCGGAATTTCAAATCACTGTTTATCTGAAAGGTAAATGCCATAAAATCCTCCTTAAACGCACCTTACATCTGCGCAATGCCGTGTTTTTTCTGCAGACGGATCATCATGGTTCCTGCGATCGCACTGATCACAACGATTCCTGCAAAGCCGTACATGGTTGTGTGGATGCGGTCTCCTGCAACCAGATATGGGGTTACAAGTGCAAACAATCCACAGCAGAATCTGGAAAATCCGTTGATGAATCCCTGCATGGAAGCTCTCGCCTCAGACGGGAAGGACTCCTGTGTCCATACTTTGTAAATGGACTCGCCTGCAAACTGGTTTCCAATGTTGTAGCATGCGATCATACCGACGATCATGGCGATGGTTCCGCCGCCCAATGCGATACCGATCATGGCTGCCGCCTGAATCACGATACCTACATAGAAAAATTTGTTGCGGTGCTTGCTTCCTGCTGCGGATGCAAATAAAATACCACAGATCAGGCCGACGATATTTAATACAATTCCGCATCCGGTTGCCAGTGACTGGGATGCATTTGCTTTTACAAGAATGTAAGTCTGGAACTGTCCAAAGGTATTTGCCAGTAAGTTCCAACACACATAAAATACGATGATACAGGTGAAAAAGGAAACATATTTCTTTCCCTGTATACCCTTAAATAACGATACAAAGGAAACTTCATCGGAAGTTTTGCTTCCCTCTGCTGCGCGGTAACGGTCCCCTGCCTCATGGAATTCTTTGAATTTTTTCGAACAGCTTCTCCATACAAAAGCAATGGCAGCAAAAGCGGCAAGCAGTGCAAATACCATACGTGCACCTGCTGCACCTTCCACGCGGGATACGATAAATGCCATCGCATAAGAACCAAGTACACCGATCTGCCAGAATACCTGTGTCGATGCAACTAAACTTGCAGAGGTCTTTTCATCCGGCGCATCATGTGAGATCACGGTCAGACTGATCGGAAGATCTGCACCGGAAGCAAATCCGGTAATGACAAGACCGATCAGAAGCATCGGGAAATTGCCCGATAAAATACAAAGAACCGCACCGATCAGATAAAACAGATTCATCACATTAAAGGACCGGATCAGTCCGAATAACTTTGTGATGTTTCCGGCAAGCAGTGATCCTGCCGCAATGGCAAATGTCAGTGCTCCGGAAAGAATACCGACCTGTCCGTCCGTCAGTCCCAGTCCGGACTGCCATACGGTGATAGTTGCTGATAATCCGATGATAATACCGGACCCCAGCATCGATCCGATACCTGCCGCTCCAACCAGCGGCATATACGCTTTTGTTCCTGTTTGTTTACTCATTTTCTTTCCTCTCTTCCCTTCTTTGTTTACGTTCTTCCAACTCTTTTTGTATTTGTGGAAACTGCCGGTCAAGCCGGTAAAATGCCATTGTCACAATAGAGCACACCAAAAGGATCATCGGGATATACAGATACATCGCCTTGATCGCAGTCAGTGCATTTGCCGTCTGTGTGACTGCCTCATTGTCATACTTTCCCCATGCCAACAGCCATCCGGAAATTCCACCGGCTGCCGCCTGTGCCACTTTTCCGAGAAATCCGTTGATGGAGGAAAGTGTTCCGGCCGCCTGCACACCCGTCTTCCACTCGCCGTAATCCACCGGATCTGCCTGCATGGAAAAATAAATGCTTTCCTTGATTCCATAACCTGCCGCAGAAATCACAGCGCCGACTAAAATCACTGTGGAATGTGTTGTTCCAAACGCGATCACGATCAGTCCCAAAAGCTGTACTGCTGCCGCCGTACTGTAGAGATTCCGCTTCCCTAAGCGTTTTGCCAGAAACGGAACCGTCAGGTTTGCGACCATCGGAACCATCGTCATAATGGTTGCCACAAGCGTTGATAAACGGGTACTGCCGACATAATACTTGTAATAGTACACAAGCGCTGCCGACTGGATAAAATAGCCCGTCCACATAAACAGGATATTCAGTGCAAACAATTTCCACGGCGTGTTGTGTGCCAGTGAGTGGATGGTTTCCTTTAACGTTGCACTCTTTCCATTCTCTGCGGTATTGGTCTCTCTCACGAGTGCAAAAGTCAGCAGAAAGCAGAGACAGCCAACCACACCGAAGATTGCCATTACTACGCGAAAGCCCAGCGCTTCGTTCCCGTTTCCGATCAATTTTACCATCGTAAGTGCGGTGGCGCTTACTATGGTCGATCCTAAAAATGCAAGGAACTTTCTCCAGGTCGCCAAAACGGTACGCTCATTCATGTCATCGGTCAGCGCCGGAAGAATCGAAGCCAGCGGAATATTGACCACCGTATACATAAACGACAGAAAAATGTAAGTCACATACGCATAGGCAAGTTTTCCGTCCGGTGAAATATCCGGCACGCGAAAGGCAAGAACCGCTGAAAGTGCAAACGGCACAGAACCGAACAGAAACCATGGTCTGCTTTTTCCCCACCGTGTCTTTGTCCTGTCAATCGCAAAACCAACGAGCACATCGGTAATGGCGTCGATCACACGACAGACCAGAAACATCACGGCAACCTCTCCGGCGTTTAATTTCATGACATCGGTATAAAAATACAAAAGATACAAAGAGATCATCTGCCAGATCAGGTTGCAGGCAAAATCTCCAAGCCCATATCCAAACCTCTGTCTGTACAAAAAGAGTTTTGTTTTTCCCATAGTGTTTTCCCTTTCCATTTGTGTATCGCGCGACTGTTTCTTTACATTTGGGATTATAGCGCATAACCCAGGCGTTTCCTATCGTCTTATTTGACTCTTTTATTGACTTTTTTTGACCTGTGTAGGAAAATAAAAGAAAAACTGTCAGAAATTTGACTTTCTTTGAATTATAAAAAAGGAGTATACCATGCCCGCCAAAGCGATTGAACAAACGTTCCGTGATCTGTTTGAATTGAATGAAGATGAAAAGTTTTACAAAGCCTACTACGAAGCGTCCGCTTCCTCCGCGGATCTGAAAAAATTTTTAAAAACCGTCGATGTAGCAGACGCGATCCGGCGGCATCTGATCATTCCGGAACTCCTGCCGGATATTATCTCCTATGAAATGAATGATGATGAGTATTTCGGGGACAACGACCGCAATGTCTATATCAGCAAGCACAACCGCTACACCCCTTCGTTTCTGCACAAACACGATTTTTTCGAGATCATTTTTGTGTTTACCGGAAGTTGTACACAGACCATTTCCGTAGAGCGCAAACTTTTCCACGAAGGCGATCTGATTTTCATCGCGCCGGGTGTCTATCACACGATGGAAGTATTCGATGACGATTCCATCATTTTTAATATTCTGCTGCGCAAATCCACGTTCGACCAGATGTTTCTGCCACTGATGAAAGGCAACCATCTGCTGAACGAATTTTTCTCGGAGGGACTCTACCACGCCCAGCAGATTGACTACGTTATTTTCCACGCGGGCGCGCACGGTCTGATTGAAGCGCAAAAACAGATGCTTACGGTCTACCATGAGCATCTGTTTCACGATTCCTATTCGGATCAGATTTTAATCGGGCTTCTGACGATATTGAGCGCCCAGATGATGCGCCAGTACGCCGACACAATGGAATCCTCCTACCGCGAAAAAGGCGAGCATGCACAGGAAGATTTCAAAGTCATGCGCTACATGCAGAATCATCTCGATACGATCACGCTTCAGGGAGTTGCCGACCATTTTGGCTTTTCCCTCTCCTACTGCTCCCGCCTGATCAAATCGAGCACCGGGCAGAGTTTCAATGCGTGGAAACGCCTGCTGCGCATACAAAAAGCCGAGCATATGCTGCGCAACACCACCAAATCGGTTGCTGCTATCAGCGATACGCTCGGCTATGAAAATCCGGAGACCTTTATCCGCGCCTTCAAAAAAGAATTACACACCACCCCGGCGAAGTACCGGAGCC
>ERZ808240.2963-NODE-2963-length-17487-cov-5.238469_pt1 | contig 17487 bp, 14 predicted proteins | sample MGYA00521084_ERZ808240 | MGnify/ENA primary metagenome ERZ808240 (study PRJEB31516, sample SAMN03275571) | gut metagenome | biome: mammalia-associated habitat; material: feces | host: Papio cynocephalus | place: Kenya | collected 2012-08-06 ... | reverse complement strand
GCGCACTTGAGGCTATGAACGCGTTTCCGTTGCCGGGGCGTAACTTCGGCAAGAATACGCCCTACGGTGAACAAGCCGTTGAGCTGGCTGAACAGTATTTTGCGTGCGCGGCGCAGGCGCGTTGCGGGGCGACGGCAAAGCCGCTTGACACGCTGATTGCCGTTGCAAAGCTGGTGGAACGTGCGTTTACCCGCCGCAAGCACGAGGCGGGGCTTTTGGACAACAACGACTTGCTGGCGTTCGCCGCGCGCGCGTTTCGCAATCATCCTGCCATTGCGGCTGCGTATGCGGACCGCTTCAAGCTGGTAATGGTGGACGAGTTCCAGGACACTGATCAGCTGCAGGTTGACATGATCAAGCGCATGGCAGGCGAGGGGTTTTCGCGCATGTGCACGGTGGGCGATGCGCAGCAGAGCATCTATCGGTTCCGCGGCGCCGACGTGTCGGTGTATCGCCGGCATTTGGCTGACGTTGCCACGCGCAACCCCGAAGGCGTTATCGAGCTGCCCGATAATTTTCGCAGCCATGGCGATGTGCTGGCGTTGTGCGACCGCGTGTTCGAGCAGCCGCAGGTGTTCGGCGCCGGCTTCATGTCGCTTGCGCCGGGGCGCGATGAGACGCAGGTCAAGCGCCCGTTTTTGTCCGACGGACCGCGCGTGCAGGTGCAGGTGACGGTAACGCCTTCGCGCGGCGTGCCTGCGGCCGATGCCGTTGACATTGCGGCGCGGCGGGTGGCGCGCGCGTTTTCCGAGCTGCGTGAAGCGGGGCATGCGCCCGGCGACATGGTGGTGCTGTTAGGTAGCATGAGCCGTGCGAACGTGTATGCCGACGCGCTGCGCGCCGAGGGCCTGCCGTGCGTGGTTGCCGGGGGCTCCATTTTCAACCGGGCGCCTGAAGTGTCGCTGATGGTGCGCCTGGCGCAGGCGGTTGCGAACCCGAAATGGACGTCGGCGCTGTTCGAGGTGCTGTCAAGCGAGCTGTTCGCGCTTTCGGCCGATGATTTGCTGGAGCTGTCGACGGGCTTTGATGATGAGCGCGGCATATCGCGGCGCCGTGCGTTTGACCAGGGGTTCCGCAGTGTCGAGCGCAAGGTTGCGGCGGGGCGCGAAGTGTCGCCGGCGCTGGTTGCGTGCGCGAAGCTTATGCAGCGCGCCTCTGAGCAGGTTGGCACGGTGCCGCTGGCGGACATCATGCAGGGCATCGTGACCGATTCGGGGTGGCTTGCGCGGCTTGAGGCGGCTGGCCCCGAGGGCCTGGCACGCGCGGGCAACGTGTACAAGGCCATCCGCATGGCGCGCGACATCGAAGCGGGCAGCGCGTTAGGACCGGCAGGCGTGGCGGGTGAGCTGGCGCTGCGCGTTGACCTGGCGAAAGAGGCGCCGGGTGCGCTTTCCGCCGCCGGTGGCGATTTCGTTCGAATCATGACCGTTCATGCGAGCAAGGGCTTGGAGTTTCCCATCGTGGCCGTGGCGGAGCTGCGCAACGACAGCGCGCATTCACAGGCGCTGGCGTGCTGTTCGGTGGCGGGGCACACCTACGTGTCGCTTGATGGCGGGCGCGGGATTGACCATTTGCGTGAGAAGACGTCGTCGCTGGTAGCAAAAAGCGGGGCGTACCAGCCGTTTTCCGAGTTTGACGAGGACGAGCTGGCCGAAATGGTAACCCGTGCCGCCACGCCCGCCGACCGCCGGGCGGCCATCAAGCTGCACGAGGAACGCGGCGAGGCGGCCGAGGCGCGGCGTCTTCTGTACGTGGCGCTTACGCGCGCGAAGGAAGCCCTGGTGATTTCCATGCGCGGCAAGGCGTCGAAGGCCGACGCCACGGGGCTTTCGAAGGGCTGCTGGGGCGACGTGCAGTCGGCGTTTGTGGGCGTGGGAAACGTGTTCGAGCCGGGTGTGAGCGTGTTCGACTTCGGCGGCCAGCGCCCTGCGCGTGTTGAGTGCGTGCAGGTGTCGCCGGCCGATGTTGATGCGTTGCTTGGGCGCGAGAAAACGCCGGCGGGGGATGGCACGGCTGGCAACGGGGGCGCGGCATGCAATGCGACAGCAGCTGAGGTAGCGGGCATTCCCGCTGGTGAGGGCACTGCAGTGGCATGTGTTGACGTTCCGGTGGTGCCGCCGTATACGCCGCAGCGCGGCAAGCCATATGCGCCTGTGCGTGCGGGTGTGTTCAGCTATTCTTCTATTGCTCAGGAACATGATGCGTTTGCGGGGCTCGTGGTTGAAGGCGGCGCTGACGAAGCTGCGGCTGCGCGCATCAGCGCTGCTGATGCGGATGCGGCAACTGATTTGGGCACGGCGTTTCACCGGTTGGCGCAGGTGGCGGTGCTGAATTGGCAGCCCGGGTGCGCGCTTGAGCGCCCCAGCGCGGCGCGGCAGCAGGCGCTGGAGAGGTCGTGTGCGCTTTCCGCTGCGCAGTGCGAGCGTCTTAATGCGGCGCTTGGCCGCTGGTTTGCCAGCGATGTGGCCGCGCGTGTGGCAGCATGCTCGTGCGTGCGGGCCGAAGTGCCGTTTTTCTTGCAACTTGGCACGGCGGCGCAGCCGGCGTATATGGAAGGCGAGATAGACGTGCTGGCGGAAAGTGGGACGCCAGGCACGGTTGACAGCCCGACGGGCGCGGCGCTGGTGGTGGATTACAAAACCGGCGGCAGTCCTGCCGAGACGCCCGAACAGTTGCACGAAAAGCACCTGCTGCAGGCAACGTGCTATGCGTATGCGGTGCTTCTGCAAGGATATGCCCAGGTGGAATGCGTTTTTGTACGCGTTGAGCAGGGGCGTGCGGATGCGCCGGATGAACCGCAAACCGTGCAGTACCGCTTTAGCGCGGCGGATGCACCCGCTTTGCGGCAGGCCATTGCGCAGGCGTATGAGTTGAGCAAGCAACGATAGCAACCTGAAAGGATGCTGGGATGAACATTCAGATTTTCGGCACGAAGAAAAGCTTCGATACGAAAAAGGCACAGCGTTATTTCAAGGAGCGCCGCATCGCTTTCCAGTTCATTGACTTGAAGGAAAAGGGGATGAGCAAAGGCGAGCTTCAGTCGGTTGCCAACGCGGTTGGCGGCCTAGACAAGTTGATCAACCCCAACGCGAAGGATGCCGACACGGTGGCGTTGCTGCAATATTTGGCTGCGGATCAGAAGTTCGAGAAAGTGCTGGAAAACCAGCAGGTGCTGTGCGAGCCGGTGGTGCGCAACGGCCGCAAAGCCACCGTAGGCTACCAGCCCGACGTGTGGAAGGGCTGGGAATAGGGTGCGCTTAGTACCTGGCGTGCTTGCCGCGTGCGGCTTTGTTGTTGCTGGCGGCAAAGGCGATGGCGTGGTAAAACGCCACCAGCGCGGCTCCTAGCAGGATGCCGCCGAGGATGTCGGTTGCCCAGTGCACGCCGGCCATGGCGCGCGCCGCAACAATGCCCACCATGGCAACGCCGCAGATGGCAAGCGCGGCGGTGCGCAAGCCGCCCGCGCGCATTCGCTGTATTGCTTGCATCATGGCGGCACCGCACATGGTAACGGCCAGCAGCGTGTGCGACGAGGGGAACGATGGCTCGCAAACGCCGTCCTCAAGGATGGGACGGTTGTTTGGCGATATGCAGTTGAACAGCACGTACAGCACCAGCATGGCACCGTAGAGCGCCAACAGCCACCACAGGTCGCGCTCGACGCCTGCCCGGCTTCGGGTTTGTATGAGTTGCCGCGCCCCGATGCCTGCAAATATGAGTGCGCTGGCGGCGGGTACTACCAGCAAAAGGTTCGACACCTTTTCCATCAGGTCGCTTTCACCTAGCAGCGCGCGGGCGTTCAAGTTGAAGGTTGCCAGGCCCACCAAGCTGCCGTCTCCGGCAATGGGTTGGCGGTCAACGAACACGAGCGATACGGTGAGCAGGGCAAACAGCGCAAGCAGTATGCCGCCTGCGATAGCAGACGCGTGCGAGGCGGTGCGATTGTGCATAAAAAACTCCCATCTGGCCTTCGAATTGTAAAGAGAAGGTAAAACGATGGTAAAGCCGCCCGCCGCCCTTGCGCCTGGCACCGCCCGATTTCGAGGAATTCTGCAGAAAGCGGGGACGAGCGGGCGGATGTTTTCCGTGCACGGTTTTGCAGGCGATATCGTCGCGCGAGCAAAACTGACCTGGTGTTTTATGCGGATGTCTGAGGAAACTGCGCGAAAAACCGTGCACGGAAGATGCCCCTGCGGTGAAAACGGGGCCGTTTGCTTGCAAAACCGTGCACGGAAGGGTGTTTGTCTTGTTTGCGCATGGGGCATGGGGCTATTCGCGCGCGGCAAAGGAATTTGGTCGCGCTGCGCATTTGAGTGCTTGGGCTTGTCTATGCGAGGGTGCAGTCGAACAGGCAGGTGGGGTTGCCGCAGGCGGCGTTTTGCTTGAACGTGCGCACCAGCTCAAGGCGCGATTGGGTGGACGTTGCTAGCGGTTCGGGTAGCGCATTGGGCGCGAACCAGCCGACCTCCAAGCTTTCATCGTCGGCGACGCGGGGTTGGGCGTTGCCCCCTTCGCGTACCTTGCACGCGAACAGCAGGTCCATGTACTGGCACTGATCGCCGTTGGCGTACGTGACCATGTATGGTGACGATTTCACGCTGACCAGGCACGTTGGCACAACGTCAACGCCGGTTTCCTCCAATACCTCGCGTACGCAGGTGTCGGCTGGCTCTTCGACAGGCTCGACGATGCCGTACACAAGCGCCCATTGCCCTGTGTCTGCCCGCCGTCCCAGCAGCACGCGGCCTTCGCTATCTTCCACATAGGCGGTGATGCCGGTAAGCCACAGCGGGTCGTTGCCTATTTTCTTGCGCAGGTGCGTAATGAATGGGGGCGTGGTCATGGGAATCCTTTCGGGGGCGTGCATCTAGAGGCGCGGGTGCGAAGTGCTTGTGACACAGCGGGGATATCTGCAGGTCAAACGTGAACCGCCCGCGCGAAGGCGGGCGGCATGGGTGCTCGACGGTTAGTGCTTGCGTTTGCCTTTGCCGTGTTGTGGTGTGGCGGCTACGCAAACTTTACGGCGGTGCCGTAGGCCAGCATCTCGATGGTGCCGGGGTTGATGCACTCGCTTGCAAAACGCATAGCAACCACGGCATCGGCGCCAAGGCGCTCTGCTTCGGCGATCATGCGGTCTTCAGCCACGGTGCGGGCCTGATCGGTCATTTCCGTGTACGACTTGATTTCGCCGCCCACTAGCTCTTTCATGCCGGCCATCATGTCGCGGCCAAGGTGGCGCGACGTTACGATGTTGCCACGTACCAGGCCTAAGATTTTGATGTCCTGACCAGGTACAACGTCTGCAGAAGTAACAATCATGGGTGGGCTCCTTTGCGGTTAGGGGCGTATGCGGCGCGTTATGAACGCCGTTTACCTTATTGTAGCGCAGCGTTTTGCTGCGCTACTTGCGCTAAAGTGGTCAAACTTGCGCGGTTTGAAGAAGTTGCTGCCAAAATTTGCGGTAATGTGCGCTCGACTCTATTCCCGTTGCTCCATTTGGGCTTGAGAAATGCATTTTGAAGCCATAAAAGGTTTAAAAGAGGCTGTTTTGAGGCTCTGCAGATACGCGCGCTAGGTCTATGAGCACATAACCGCAAATTTTGGCAGCAACTGGCGCAAGTGCTACGAATTTACCCAGGCGCGGATGCGGTAGCGCACGCCGAGCTCGTCGCAGATGCGCTGGCAGGCTGCCTCGTCTTCGTGGCTGATGGTAGTGTCTACGGTGGTCATAACCACGTGCGGCACGTAATTGCGCACTTCGCGGGCGAAATCGAGCATGCCTTGGAATGCCTCGTTGCCGAACTGGCTGCGCACGATGGCGGCGTATTCCTGCGCGTTAGGCGTGTTCAGGCTGATGGAGACGGTGTCCACGATACCTGCAAACTCCGGTGCAATGTCGCGTTCGTTGATAAGGCTGCCTTGGCCGTTGGTGTTCACGCGCACGGGCAGGTGGTAACGGCGCTTCACCTCGGCGGCTACGCGCTTGAGCATGTCGAACGCGCAGGTTGGCTCGCCGTAGCCGCAGAAGACGACCTCTTCGTAGCGGCTCATGTCCTGGGCATCGAATGCGGCCATAACTTCCTCGAAGGTGGGCTCGTGGTCAAGCCACAGGTTGTTCTCGCCGCCTTCGCCGTCGCTTCCCACTCCATCGGCGGTTTGGCGGATGCAGAACGTGCACGCGCAGCTGCAGCGGTTCGTCAGGTTCACGTACAGCCCGTTGTGCACGGGATACACGATGGTTTCGGCTTTCGTTTTCGGCATAGTGGTTGCCTTCTCTCGTCTTGTGTTTGCGATTGATTGTACGGTGTTGCGGTGAACGGAACGTGAAGAGGGGTGCGGGGGCGGGGCTGGGGTGCTTCGATGGCGGGCGGTTGCAAGCAGGAAAGGTGACCGCGAACGTGGGGACGGAGGGAGTGTTCACGGCTTATCTCTAGGAAAGGGACTGCGGACATTTTTCCGTGCCTTCAGGCGGCCCTTCCCAGCGTCCTTCGGAACTCGAGCGGCGTCGCGCCCCCGAGCGCCGCGCTCCTCCTGCGCCGGTTGTACCCGTCGATCCAGTCGTCGAGCATCCCCATAAAGGCCTCGACCCCCACGCCCCTCCAGTCCCGGCCATGGAAGAACTCCTTCTTCAGCAGGCCGAAGAAGCCCTCCATGGCGGCGTTGTCGGGGCTGCAGCCCTTGGCCGACATGGAGCGGACGAGGGAGTGCCTCTCGCATATGCCCAGCCAGCCGGGCCAGCGGTAGTGCCCGCCCCTGTCGGAGTGGACCACCGGGCGCTCGCCTCGCTCGAGGCGCGAGCAGGCGTCCTCCAGGGTCCCGTTGGCCAGCGCGGCGTCGGGGCGGCGGCCTATCCTCCAGGACACTATCGACGAGTCGAAGCAGTCCCTGATCGCCGACAGGTAGGCCTTCTCGCCCCCGGGCAGCCTGAACTCGGTGATGTCCGTGAGCCACAGGAAGTTGGGGAGCGCGCTCCTGTGAATCTGCCCCATTCCCGTTGACACATCGATTTCCGTTTCCGATGATGTCGGGGACGGAGGATTGGAGGCAGGACATGGGAGGACCATCGCCTAGGTACACGGCCGAGTTCAAGCAGAAGGCCGTGGAGCTGTACAGGAAATCAGGGACCACGTACGCCGAGGTGGCGCGCGGGCTGGGCTGCGACGCGGGCAGCCTGTCGGACTGGGTCAAGAAGGCCGACGCGGCCGAGTGCGGCGAAGGCGGCAACCCGTTCCAGATGGCCGAGGACCTGCGCAGGCTCAAAAGGGAGAACGAGCGGCTCAAGCGCGAGAACGAGATACTTTTAAAAGCGAGCGCCTTCTTCGCCAGCAGGCAGCTGTAGGCCGCTCGGAGGAGAAGGCTAAGTTCGAGTTCATTTTCTTCAACGAGGGGAGCTGGCCGGTGTCCGAGATGTGCTCGGCGCTCAAGGTCACCCGCCAGGGGTATTATGCCTGGAAGAGGCGCCCGCCGAGCGCGCACGCGCGGCGCGACGAGGAGCTTGCAGGGCTGATCTCCCAGGTCAGAGCCGATGTCCGCGAGGTTTACGGCGCGCCGAAGGTCTTCCTGAAGCTGCGCCGCATGGGCGTGCGAACGTCGCGCAAGCGCGTGGCGCGCATAATGCGCGAGCGCGGGTGGCGCGGCGTCACGCGCGCGTGCGCCAAACGGCCGTCCGGCGAGAAGCGCGCCGCCAGGAGGGACTCGTCGAAGGACTTGGTCAAGCGCAAGTTCAGCGCCGACGGCCCCAACATGGCGTGGTTCGCCGACATCACCTACGTGAAGACCCGGCAGGGCTGGCTGTATCTGGCGCTGGTGACGGGCATATGGTCGCGGCGGATAGTGGGATGGGCCATGGGCCCCAACATCACGGCGGAGCTCGCCGACGAGGCGCTGAAGATGGCCCTGGCCAGGCGAAACAATCCCAAGGGATGCGTGCATCACTCGGATCACGGAGCCCAGTACGTGTCGCTGCTGCTGTCCAAGACCATGCGCGAGCACGGCGTGCGCCCGTCCATGGGCTCTATATCCTCGCCGTGGGACAACGCGGCGATGGAGTCGCTCATGGGCATCGTGAAGTCCGAGTGCGTACACGCGCAGGTGTACGCCACGCGCGACGAGGCCGCGCTGGACCTTTTCGAGTACATCGAGGTCATATACAACCGCGCGAGGATCCACTCGGCGCTGGGCGACCTGAGCCCGGCCGAGTTCGAAGAGGCCAATTGGCCGGATGACGAAGGCCGTCCGAAGGCGGCGTAAAGGTAGTCAATGGAATCGGGGTAGATTCATCCTTGTCGCCGGGGTCGATGTCGGGGTAGATCGGCCCGTCTCCTTCGACTTCGGGGATCTTCATGAACCTTCCTTTGCTCGAGCGCGGCGCGCGGGCGCCGGATCCGTCGCGCGCGCCGTTGACCCAGCGCCACACGGTCATTCTACCAGGTCCGCCGAGCGCCCTCTCTATCCGGCGTATGCTGAGCCCCGCCGCGTGCAGCCTCTTGGCCTCGGCGATCTGCTCGTCTCTGGTCATCGCGGACTCCTAACCGGACCAAATCAGGTCCAACTTTTTGTCCGCAGTCCTAAATGTAAGTGCATACGTGAACACCCCTCCGTCCCCACGTTCGCGCAAGCGCCCCGCCGCGCAAGCGCCCCGCCGCGCAAGAGCTTGGTTCGAACGTTTCGTTGGCGATGGGTTAAGCGGCTCGGTTGCGTAGCGGGGCTCGTGGGCTGGAGCAATCTGGTTCAGCCGGCTTTACTGCTGTAGGTTGCAGAGCTCTTCTTCGATAGGCAGGCCGTCGGTGTGCGGGAGGTCTAGCTCGATGGCGCGCTGTACGCAGGCACCTACGAATCGCGATGCCTTCGCCACTGATTCCGCCAGCGGCACGCCGTTGACGGCGTCGGTTATGAGGATGGCGGAGAAAACGTCGCCAGTACCGGAACGTTGCCCGCCAAGGCGCTCGGTTTCCACGGTAAACGGCTCGCCATCGCGTTCGTAGCACACGTTTGCTACGCGGTTGCCGTGCTCAAGACCGGTGATAATGACGCGCGCCGGGCCGCACGCGGCAAGGTGTTTTGCAAGCTTCCCTGCTTCTTCGCAGGTCATGGCGGCGTTGTAGGGAACGTCGGCCAGGATGCACGCCTCGGTGAGGTTCGGCGTGATGATGTCAGCTTTGCACGTGAGCTCGGCCATGCGGTGGCACATCTCGGGCGTGTAGGTGCCGTAGGGGCGGCCCTCGTCGCCCATGACGGGGTCTACCATCACGCAGCAGTTGGGGCTGGCGCCGAATTCGTCGATAAAGTCGCTGACGATGGCAATTTGCTCGGCCGATCCCAGAAACCCCGTGCAGATTCCGCGAAACCGCAGGTTGAGCTTGCGCCACTCGGCAATGTGGCTGCGCATATAGGGTGTGAAATCCTGGAAGCTGTAGCTTTCGAAGCCGGTGTGGTTTGACAGCACGGACGTGGGCAGCACGCAGCATTGCACGCCAAGCTGCGAGATGACGGGCAGCTGCACTGCAACCGAGCAGCGGCCGAAACCGGTAAGGTCATTGATAAGCGCGATTTTCTTTTGGTTGTTATGGTTAGGCGCGGCGGCGCCGGCGGGTTTGTTGATGCTCACGAGCGTCTTTCTTCGGGCTGGTTAGATTCTGCATCATTATAAGGTAAGCGTTTGCGCGTGCGGCGACGTTGCGCGTTGCTGTTTTTGGCAGGAGTGAGAATGGAATGCCCGGCTCGATGCAAAGTTTGAGGGGAGTGAGAAACCCCGCGTGTGACGGCGGGCATGCGGAGGGTGCTTGGTTGCAGAAAACAAGGCTAGTGAGAAGCGCGATGACCCTTTCGTTTCTCGCTAACTCTGTTTTCTGAATACGGGCGAAAGCGGCAGTTCTCACTAGTGCCAAAACTTGCATCGGCACGGGGACTCATTGCGCCGGAAGCGTAGCGGCGATGGGGAAGGGTAAGGCGGCTTGGGGTTTGGGGCATTTCGATAGTGGTACAATCCCATCTTGCGTCTGCTTTGCAGACGCGATGTTTTGTTATGGCAACTGACGTTGGCATTTGATTCGTTGAGGTTTGGGTTTCGCGTGCGTCGCGGGCTTATTGCAAGAAAGGGAATGGAAATGGCCGAGAGCAAACCTCAGGCAGCTTCGGGGGCGGCGGCTCCGCGCGAGCATTTCGCGTCTCGCCTGGGCTTTATTTTGATTAGCGCCGGGTGCGCCATTGGATTGGGCAACGTGTGGCGTTTCCCATACATCACCGGCGAGTACGGCGGCGCAGCGTTTGTGCTGCTGTACCTTATTTTCCTGGTGATTTTAGGCTTGCCCGTTATGGTGATGGAGTTTGCCGTGGGCCGCGCCAGCCAACGTTCGGCGGCGCAAGCGTTTGACAAGCTGCAACCTAGCGGCAAGTGGCATTGGTTCAGCTGGTGGGGCTACATCGGCTGCATGATCTTGATGATGTTCTACACCACGGTGTGCGGTTGGATGATTTCGTATGTGCCGCAGATGGCGTCGGGCATGTTCAACGGCGCGGACGCGACGTTCGCCGGCCAAGCGTTCAACGGCATGTTGGCTGACCCGGTGGCGCTGATCGGCTGGATGGTTGTGGCTGTTGTTCTGGGCTTTTTGGTGTGCAGCCTGGGGCTTCAGAAAGGCGTCGAGCGCATCACGAAGGTGATGATGGCTGCGCTGTTCGTGGTGATGATTGCGCTGTGCATTCGTGCGGTCACGCTGCCGGGTGCAGCTGAGGGCATCGCGTTTTATCTGGTGCCCGATTTCGGCCGCCTGTTCACCGACGGATGGTCCACGTTCGGTGAGGCCGTGTACGCTGCCATGGGCCAGGCGTTTTTCAGCCTGTCGCTGGGCATTGCCGCCATGGAGATCTTCGGCTCGCGCATCGGCCGCGAGCGCAGCCTGACGGGCGAGGCCGTGTCGGTGACGGCGCTGAACACGGTGGTTGCCATCCTAGCGGGCCTTATCATCTTCCCCGCATGCTTTGCGTACGGCGTTTCGCCTGATCAGGGGCCATCGCTGGTGTTCGTGACGTTGCCGGTGGTGTTCGGGCAGATGCCGCTGGGCAACGTGTGGGGCTGCCTGTTCTTCGTGTTCATGGCGTTCGCGTCGCTGTCCACGGTCATCGCGGTGTTCGAGAACCTGATCAGCTGGACTATGGACGAATGGAACATGTCGCGCAAGCGTGCCGTGCTGGTCAACGGCGTGCTGGTGCTGGTGCTTTCGCTGCCGTGCGCGCTGGGTTTCAACGTGCTGTCGGGCGCGACCATCCCGGCCATCGGTGACATCCAATCCATCGAGGACTTCATCGTGTCCAACAACATGTTGCCGTTGGGCAGCTTGCTGTTCGTACTGTTCTGCACCACGCGCAAAGGCTGGGGCTGGGAGAAGTTTTTGGCCGAGGCCGATGCCGGCGAGGGCGTGAAGTTCCCGCGCTGGACGCGCCTGTGGCTGAAGTACGGCATCCCCGCCATGATCATCATCATCTTCGTGATGGGGTATGCGCCGAAAGTGAGTGTGTGGCTGGGGCTTGCGTAATGCGTTGAGCTGGCGAAATGAAAGCGCTCGCGAAGCTTGTTGCTTTGCGAGCGCTTTTTTATGTACGGATGTGGGATTGGGTATGGCGTCGAGAGTACGGTGCGGCGACGAATCGGGTTGCCCCGCATCTGTTTTATCCTGTGCTATTCGTCGAAGTAGGCGGCTATTTCTTGCATGCGGGCTGATTGGCTTACGCTGAAGGGGCAGCGTTTGTCACAGTGACCGCAGCTGGTGCAATCGCTGGCGTGCGCCTGCAGGTTGCGATAGTGGTCGCGGGCCATTTCGTCGCCTTGGCGGGTGAGGTCGTAGTACTTGTTGATCAGCCCGATTTCCAAGCCGGCGGGGCAGGGCTGGCAGTGGTTGCAGTACACGCAGGCGGGGTTGGTGGACTTTGGCGTCACGCTGCCAAGCACGCTGTAGTCGCGCGCTTCGGGCGCGGCGTCCAAAAATGCCAGCGCGGTGCGCAGGTCGCTTTCGCTGCGGATGCCGGGCAGCACCGACAGCACGCCGGGGCGGTCTAGCGCATACTGCATGCACTGGTGCTGGGTAAGCGCAATGCCGAACGGGCTTTCCGCGGCATTGAGCAGCTGGCCGCCGGCAAACGCCTTCATGACCGAAACGCCTACGCCGGCTTGCTCGAACTGCCGGTACAGCTGAGCGCGGTCAGACGTTTCGCCTTTGCCGTAGCTCGACTCGTTTGTGTAGTCGTACATGGGGTTGATGCTGAACATGGCCAAGTCGAACGCGCCCGTTGCTAGCAGGCGGCGTGCAATATGCGTGCTGTGCGTGGAAAACGCCAGGTGGCGAATGGTGCCGTCGGCTTTGCGCTTTTGCGCGTAATCCCAAATGCCGCCGTTCATTACGCGGTCGAGGTCGGCGTCTTCATCGATGCAATGGATAAACCCGAAGTCAGCGTAATCGGTGCTCAGCAGCGCTAGGCGTTGCTCGAACTCGCGGATGGCCTTCGGCGCCGAAGTTGTCCAGCCGTAGCTGCCGGTGCTGTAACATGCGCCTATGTGGATTTGCATGTGCACGTCAGCGCGGTGTCGGGCGATGGCGCGCGCCATAGGCTCAAGCGGCTCGGCCTTACTGGGGATGAAGTCGAACAAGTTGATGCCGGCGTCGATGGCCTCATCCACGATGCGTTCGACTTCAGATTCGCTGGAATTGTGCAGGCTGCCGGCCCCCATGCCCACAACGCTGATGCTTTCGCCGCCGTGCGGCAGTGTGCGATACTGCATGATCGCTCCTTGTGTAGTGTGTTCTCGTCTTGTTGCTCCCATACAACACCATGGAGTACACTCCAGGTCAAGTAAGAATGCCCGCGCAGGGGGCTTGTGGGCGTTTGGGACTTGGAAACCTAGCGTTCCGCGGCTCTGTCGGCAGAGAAAATTGCATACGTTTGGATTTTAATGTCTTGCGTGTGGTGCCGACCATCAGGAGAAAGCACGTGACCTGGGAAAACGTAAACCTATCATGCAAGGCTATAGCGGAGAGTCGGATTAAAATCCAAACGTATCGCTGTTTCTTGTTGCATGGGCTGGCGAGATGCAGGATCCAACGCGTTTTGGCCGTTTTCGGGCGAGACGCTTCGCGGAATGCGGCGTGCAGCGACGCGGAAGCGGGAAGCGGCGTACGGCGCCGCGAAAACAGAAGCCGCGCTGCGGCGTTGTTCCCATTGCTCGATAAGTTAGACCCGGTTTGTAAAATTCCGCGCAGAATACCCACTGGCGCGGTATGATTACTTTAGTATGACCGCGACAATTGCGTGCGCAATCAAGGCAGAGGGGGCTGCGTGGCCGAATTCGATGCAAAAGCTTTTTCCGTCGATATGTTCGACTACAACCCCATGCCGTTTTCCGTTGCGCGTGTTGAATGCGACGAGCATGGCACTCCTGTTGACTGGACGTTTGCGTACGCTAACGACGCGTTTGCCCAGGCGCAGGGTCTTGCGCGCAACGCGGTAGTAGGTCATCGTTTTTCCGAGATATTTCCCGAGCGAAGCACGGAATGGGTGCAGCGTTATTCGGCACCGGCGTTTGGCGGCAAGCCCGTTGAGCATGCCGAAGTGCATGCGGCCACAGGTGTCTACTTCCGCGTTTCGGTGTGTCCTACGCACGAGCGCGGCTATTGTACGTGCATGCTGCGCGACATCAAGCAGGAAACCGTTGACCGTGCCGAGCAAACGGAAAAGCTGCGTGTGGCGCTGAAGAACATTCGCCAAGACAAGCGTATCCTTGACAAACTCACGCTTGACTACACGGCTGTGTATCACCTTGACTTGAACGCTAACACCATGGAAGTGCTGAAGCTTACACCATCATCTATGGCGTCTGACTTATTTGGCCCGGTAGGCAGCGTGTATGACTTCAAAGCGGCAACGGTGCGGTATGCGCAGGCCAATGTTGCGCCGGAAACGGTGCCTGCGTTTATGCAGTGGGTGAGCGCCGACCATCTAAGGCGGCTGTTGCTTACCGATGAGCGCGCCACGTTCCGGTATCATTGCCGCCGCCCTAACGTCGAAGGCAAAATGGTGTTCGAGATGCAGGTTATTCGCGTGCGGCACACGCAGAGCGAATTTACGGCGCTTATGGCGTTTCATTACCTGGACGATATTCTTGCGCGCGAACATGAGCGTCAGGCTGAAACGGAACGTGCGCTTGCCGATGCGCGGCTTTCCAACGAGATTTTGTCGGCCATCAGCAAAACGTACTCTTCCATTTATCGTATTGACCTGCGGAAAGACCACTATGATGAAGTGTCAAGCGACGGCGAGGTGCATCGCCTGACCGGGCGGGCCGGCGTGGCGTCGGAAATGCTTGCTAACGTGCTTGACAACATTGTTGTTGCCGACCACCAAGCGTCGGTTCGATGCTTCTTCGACCTGTCCACGCTGCGCGACCGCTTGCGTAGTGATGACACGGTGGCTGCGGAATACCGCGCCAATGATGGCAGCTGGCAGATGGTGCGCTTCATTGCGAAAAAGCGCGACGCGGCGGGTGAGGTAACAAACGTGCTGCTTACCACGCGCCTAATCAGCGACACGAAACGCCGCGAAGAAAACCTGGTTGCAATTGCCGAGGAAACGAATCGTGCCAACGAGGCGAAAACCGAGTTCCTTTCGCGCATGGCGCACGATATCCGCACGCCCATGAATGCGGTGCGCGGCTTTACGAAGATCACGCGTGAACATATTGATGACAGGCAGGCCGTAATCGAAGGGCTTGATCGTATCGACATGGCGGGCGGCTATTTGCAGCAGATCGTGGACGACGTGCTTGACTTGAACCGCATCGAAAAAGGCCAGCTGCGCGTGCATCGCGAGGAACGCGACCTTTCTGCGCTTATTCGCGAAGACGTGGTGCCGATCGTTTCGCTTTTGGCGGGCGACAAGCTGCGTTTTGCCTGCAACGTCCACGATATGACCCATAACCATGTGCTGGTTGACTCGCTGCATTTGCGCCAGATTTACGTGAACCTGTTGTCGAACGCGGTGAAGTATACGCCGCGCGGCGGCTCCGTCGCGCTTGAAGTGTTCGAGGAAGAGCTGCCCGACACCAATCGCGTGCGCTTGGTGTCGTATGTGCGCGACACGGGCATCGGCATGTCGCCTGAGTTCATGCGTGTGATGTTTGAGCGTTTCTCGCGTGCCGTGGATACGCGCGTGAACAACGTGCGCGGCAGCGGCCTGGGGCTTTCGGTGGTAAAAGAGCTGGTCACGCTTTTGGGCGGCAGCATTGAGGTGCAAAGCAAACTGGGGCAGGGTACGGAATTCAAAATCTCCTTCGAGCTGCAATACGCTGCGCAGAAGCAGCCTGCTGCTCCTGGTGTGGACACGCTGGCAACGTCGGGCATGCGTTTGCTTATTGCCGAGGACAACGACCTGAACTACGAAGTTGAGGAAACGTTGCTTGGGATGAGCGGCATAACGTGCGATCGCGCGGAAAACGGCGCTACGTGTGTGGAGCGCTTCCGTAATGCTGAGCCTGGCGCGTACGACGCCATCATCATGGACATCCAAATGCCGGTGATGAACGGTTTGGAGGCTACGCGCCGCATCCGCGGGTTGGGTACCAGCGCGGCTTTGAACATTCCCATTATTGCGCTTACGGCTAACGCGTTTTCCAGCGACGTTGACGCTTGCCTGGTTGCGGGCATGAACCAACACTTGGCAAAGCCGTTCGAGCTGGATGCGCTGTTAGCGGCTCTGGCGACGCATTGCAAAGCGGCGCGCGTGAAGGCGCAGGTTGAGGCGTCGGCGCATGCGGGACAAGGCGCGGACGAGGTTTCTCTCAGCTAGCCGGGTATCGGGGGGCTTGTGCACCAGCCTTTCGTCTTTGCCGCTGCATCGCCGTGCACGGTGCTGCCGATGGCGGCGTTGTGGGCGAATGCGTATAAGCTGTTGCATTCGACGGAATGCTAGTGCGTTAGCGCTTGTTGCTGATAACCGAGATGACGGCAATGGCGATTCCGGCAATGACCAGGGGGATTGCCGGGCCGGCGAACTGCATGATCTGATCCATGAGTAACCTTTCTTCTTTGATTGCAACGGGTGCGGGTTTTGCCGCAGCATGCGCGGCCGCTGGTGTTCGATGATACCAGTGCTTGCAAGTTGTTGCCATTCTTCCGCGGTTGTTCTGCGGCGGGTTGGGCTTGCCGTATACTCACAGTGTTTGATTTGCCCGTACGTCGCAAAGGTTTGGACATGAAGATTACGCTGCAGCAGATGCGATATATCTTGAAGATTGCTGAGACGGGCTCGATGGTTGCAGCCGCGCGTGCGCTTTCCGTGACGCAGCCAAGTTTGTCTGAAGCGGTTTCAACCGTTGAACGGGAGTTAGGGTTCTCGTTGTTTTCCCGTGGGAATACCGGTGCGTCCCCAACGAAGGAGGGTCTTGAGTTTTTGGGGCGCGCCCGCCAGGTGGTGCAGCAGATGGACAACCTCGAGCGGCGCTATGGCGGCGACCAACCTGAGGGCGTTCGGTTTGCGGTCTCGTCGCATCACTTTACATTTGTGGAGCGCGCGTTTTTGGACATGCTGCAGCAAATTGACGCAAGCCGATTTGATTTGGTGCTCAACGAAACGCAAACGCAGCAGATTATCGAAGATGTTGCGAACTGCGACAGCGATTTGGGTGTGATGTACCTTTCGCGTTCGAACGAAGGGGCCGTAGGGCGCGTGCTTGAACGCAACAAGCTGCAGTTTGTGGAGTTGTTTGAAGCGGTGCCGCATATCTTTGTGCGCTGTGGGCATCCGTTGGCGTTGCGCGAGAGCGTGTCTCTTGAGGATTTGTACCCGTACCCGCAGTTGTCATTCGTACAGGGGGCGTACGAATCTTCGGCGTTTTCCGAAGAACCGCTGTGGGCGCCATCGGCAAAAACGGTGAAAGTGAGTGACCGCGGGTTTGCCACCAGTTTTATGTTGCATTCCGACGCGTACACCATAACAAGCGGCGTGTACCCGGAATTTTTGCAGCGAGGGGCTATCACCTCGGTTCCCATTCGCTCGGGCGAGCGTATGCACATAGGCTACGTGCTGCCGCGGGGATTGAGCCTTGACCTGCTTGGAGAGGCGTTCGTTGCAGCCATGAAGCTGTATGCGAACGTGACAAAATAGGTGCCTGAACAGCCTCTATAGGGCCGCCCTAACGGGCGGTCCTATATTTTTGGGCAAGAAATAGGTTAAACCTATACATAGTGCATGAGAATCGGTTACATACATATATGCAGGTAGATTACTGCATTGGAAGATAGTTGAGCCTTTTAATCGTTACGAGTGCATAACGTAAAAACGCCCTCATATGAGGGCGTTTGAAGGCGGATTGCTTGCATGTAGACAGGTTCTATTTGATTGCGGTGTGGGGGCAAGGTGGGGCATCTGCGATAGCACCCTGGGACAGCGCACCCGGTGCACTGTCCCAGGGTGGGTACGTTACAGCTTGATGCTGGCGGA
>ERZ808240.2961-NODE-2961-length-17492-cov-4.046396_pt1 | contig 17492 bp, 15 predicted proteins | sample MGYA00521084_ERZ808240 | MGnify/ENA primary metagenome ERZ808240 (study PRJEB31516, sample SAMN03275571) | gut metagenome | biome: mammalia-associated habitat; material: feces | host: Papio cynocephalus | place: Kenya | collected 2012-08-06 ... | reverse complement strand
TGTAATTTAATATAACCTTCTACTTTTTTTGCCATTTCAATTACCTCCTTGTGGTAATGGCGGAACCATACGGCCCCTCCCACGTTTCGTATTTACGTTACACTCGTTTAATTTCTGCGAAACTTATCTCAACCGGTGTTTCGCGACCGAACAGCTCAACATTGATCGTAACACTCTGCTTCTGCGTGTTCATAGCCTGAATGACTCCGACTGTGTCTGCCCACGCGCCGGCAACAACCTGTACTGTGTCACCGACCTCAAAGTCTACTACGATGTTGTCCTGCTGAATTCCAAGTGGTGCCATCTCTGCATCTGTAAGCGGTACCGGCTTAGATCCCGGACCTACAAATCCTGTCACACCTCTTGTGTTACGCACAACATACCAGGTATCATCATTCATAATCATATGAATCAATACATATCCCGGAAACATCTTCTTCTGAGATACCTTCTGCACTCCGTTCTTAAGTTCAACAACGTCCTGCAGCGGAACTCTTACTTCAAGGATCTGATCCTCCAGATGTCTGTTCTCAACCGACTTATCAATGTTGGCTTTTACTTTGTTCTCATACCCGGAATAGGTATGAACTACGTACCATTTTGCTTCTGACATAAACTCACCTTTCCTGCTCGTTAGTGTCTAGCCCAGATTGACCAGAATGTCAATTCCGTACTGAGCCAGGAAATCAACTAATGCGATGATTGCTCCCAGCACTACGGATACGGAAACTACTGCCGCCGTCTCTTTTACAAGTGTCTGCTTGTCTGGCCAAATGATCTTCTTAAACTCTGCGTTAAGTCCTTTGAACCAGTTCTTCTTCTGAGTCTTTTGAGATTTCTCACTCATGACGTACACACTCCTTTACGACTATTTTGTCTCCTTGTGCAATGTGTGTGACTTACAGAATTTACAGTACTTCTTAGTCTCCATGCGCTCAGGATGAGTTTTCTTATCCTTAGTCATGTTGTAGTTACGCTGCTTGCATTCTGTACATTCTAATGTGATTCTTGTACGCACAACTTCCACCTCGCTTTATATTTCTTTGTTAACTTGTTGCTTGGTAGCTTGCGAGGCTACCTGATTTTTAGGCATAAAAAAAAGACCTACTTCCATTCGCTAGGATAGTGTACCATACCAGAGAATAAATTGCAAGGATTTTATTTCATTATTTCTTTTGCATTCCAACTTCTTCCAGCAATTTTTTCTCATACTCCGGATCTTCCGCTGCTTTTGTAATATCCTCCAGCCGCCCAAGTTCTGTCAATTTTAAAATTAATTGGTTCATTCGGTCTCGTTCCTGTATAATTCCTTCAACCTTCCCAAGTTCTATTCCTTCGGCTTTTCCAGTAGCGTATGACTGTTCCCGTTCCATTCTCATATGTTTCTCTTCATCATATTCATAAATGCTCACTTTTTTCGCCTCCGCTCTTTGTCCGCTCAAAAACTCTGCCAAAATTCCTTCTTTTATACATTCGGTTATCGCCCGTTCCACAGCTTCTTCGATTGGCCAGTCTTTTGCATATTGCCGGACTCGTCTGGTGTATTCGCAGTAATCCCCCAGTGATTTGCAGGTCTTTTTTAATTTTTCATTATAGAATCTTAGCGGTAAGTTCGGACTGAATGTCGACTGATGTTCATACAGGGATACATAACAGCCTATTACGAACGACACATCGTTGCGCATTGACAGATAGACCGCATTCTCAAGAGTATTGATCTCCAACTCTTCCGGGTCATCATAACAAGTCTCGTTAATTGCATTATAAAGGTCAAGCAATTCTTTCTTATCTTCGTATAACATTTCGAAAATGCGCGCTTTATATGTGCGATTGACTGGTAGCTGATTCGTGTGATTGTTCATCATAAAACCTCCTTTGTTTTTGAATCTTGCAGGAGATTTTATCCATCCAGCCTTATACACATTTTCAAAAAGTGTGTATTCTTACACTGTTCTTTCATCTTCCAATCCCGGATTTCTTCATCTCTCTGCCTGTTTATTGGGAATAAATAAAGCATTGAGATTTCTCACCGTCTTCACGGTTATCGGAATTGTTCTTAGATATGACTTCAGATGCAGTTGATTATTCTGATACTGCTTTTTCCAGAAATATAATGCTTTGATAATATTAAAGCACATCCGCTCTCTTTTGTCTACTAATAATTTTGATTTTCTTCATATAGTAAAAATACAAGAAATCTCCCCACCGGCTTTTGCCAGTGAGGAGACCTCTTTTAATATCTTTTGCATTCTTAGTTTTTCACGTTATTCATGTCTTTTTCTTCTGCGAAGTTCCATGATAAGTGTTGCGATTAATGCTGCAAGCACTGCAGTCAGTAACCATAATACAAGATCATTGGTGTCACCTGTCTTTGCATTGCCAGATTTCTTCTGGTCTTTTGCCTGCTTATTTGCCTTATCCACTTTCGCTCCGCCTGCTTTTGCCGTATCTTTATAAGCAACTGCATAGTCTGAGAACTTATCTGTCTCAAATGTAAATGTCTTTGCATTTGCATCGTATGTGCCATTCAGCACTTCCACTTTTCCGTCGTGATTGCGTACCACTGCATACTCGCGGGTTTTACTGTTGTCTGTATTAATCAGATTCTCTGGAATCTGTACGGATATCTTGATTTTTCCTGCCGTTGTAAATAGCTGTGTCTCCTGAGTATCGTTCTGGCCAATTGTAATGTATTTGTATAAGGAAATGTCTACATACTGGCCAATCGTGTATCCATTTGCACCTTTTTCCATCAGCGCTTTTGTTTCTGCACTGATAGCAGAAGAAATGTCTGTCACTTTGAGTACGATTTCAATAGATGTATCAACACCGCTGGCGATTTCAGACAGTTCATCTGCGCTCAGGTCGCCGCTTTCAATCAGCATCTGAAGAAGATCTGTTTTCTTAGTAAGTATCGTAGTCGGCAGGGCATTTCCATCCACCTTCGTTTCAAGAGATAAGTGACCTCCGCCAATCTTAACATCACCATTTTCATCGGTTTCGTACTTGTCCCCTGAAGCCGGTGCAACGTAAAATGTCTTTTTAAATTCGCCTTGGTAATTTCCTTTACCTACAATTTTCAAAGTATAAGTTCCAGGCTCTGTTGCTTTATTCTCCTCAACCGTGTAGCCGTCTGTCGGAATCACTCCGGCAACTGTGCCGTCCTCATTCAGTAAGGTTACTTCTTTTACAAGCTGCTCCTGTTCTTTTCCATTACTAGTCAGTGCTTTACCTAAGGATACATTCACATTGACATCTTCCAGATTCAACGGTTCGACCGTATATGTACCTTTTACAAATGTAATTGCATAGTTTGGATTGGAACCTTTTTTCTGACTTACAATAATATCATATTCCCCGGCATTTTCACCTGGCTTTCTTTCAATCGTAATATCAGTTAAAGGTGTATTTTCAAGTGCACCATCTATCGTATAAGTCAATTCGGCGTCTGCCTGTCCAAATGTGGAGGATGAAGGATTCGCCGTGATTGTAACCGGTTTTGGGCTGATCTCAAAATCTATTGTCTCTGTAACTGCTTTATAATCACCGTCTGCTGCAACCGTGATTCTTGCAACATAAGCTCCTGCATTTGTCGGTGCTTTTGTTGTATAGGTATCATCAGCACTGTCTTTTGCCTTGTACTCCACCGTCACCTGACCTTTGCTCGGTGTCTCAATAGTCGGCTGGCTGATTGACTCACCTGTATATGTTGCGGAAATGTCTGAAACACTTGTAATCTTTCCTGCTGCCTTTTCCACTTCTAATCGAATCTTCGTTTCCTTTGGTGCCTGGTTACCTTCCGCGCTCACATATGTCTCTCCATATGGGTTGTAGGAAACCGTAAATTCATAGTTACCTACTGTAAGCTGGCTTAAATAAGCGTTTTTCAATACCAGATATCCGTCTTTATTTACTTCATATGCGCCGGGATCCAGTACCGTCTCTCCAAGCTTGATTTCTTTTACGGTATTACCATTCAACTGAACACCTGTAGATACATCGTCTTTAGATGTTCTTGTATACTTCACTTCTGCTGCTTCTGTAGATACATCCGTATAAACAACGATTCCGTCAGAATTAATGATGGACTGGTTTCCTGCTTCATCGGTAAGGCGTACATAAATGACGGATTTGTCATTTGCAGTCATTTTAAAAGAATCCCCGGTTGCCCCCCCGCCATTTTTATCAAATGTCCCACCTTTTGCAACTTTCTGATACTCTGTTTTTGCAATACCGCTTACCGCATCTGTACCGTTGATGGTTGCTTCTACACAATCTTTGAAGAAATGTCCAAATGTAATTTTATTCAATAAGCTGTCAACTACATTCTCTCCGATCTTGATGCTTCCTGTCGGTGCTGTCCGGTCGATCTCGAATGAGATTTTTTTCTTACCGGTGATATATCCATTCTTATCTTTTAAATAATAGCCTTTGGTAAATGTACCGTCTTTATCGTAAGATAAAGAATCTTTCCATGTCTTGCCGTCTTCGGAAATCTGATATCCGTCTGCCGGTTTTACTGTCACGCCTTTTGTATACCAGTTGTTTGTTCCGTTTGGTTTTTCTGCAGTTGCTGCAACCGCGTCGGTCTTAAGATAGCTGATGCTCCAGCTCTGGTCTGTATTTTCTGCTCCAGCTAAGGTGTAGTTGTCATTTCCAAGACCTGTTACTTCTGCCGTATAATCTCCGACGTCTGTCTTGGAATTATCTGCATAAGCAAGTGCAAATGTATCATCAGCAGATGCCTTGTTTGTAACTTCTGCTGTCACTGTATACGGTGCATCTTTATAAGTCAGTTTACTGTCTGACCATTTCAGTTCTACAGTCTTCGGAGTAATCGATGCTTCTACGGTCTTCTGGCTGCCTTCTGTTGAAATCTCATAATTTCCGGCAGAAGCTCCGCCAATTGTCCAGTCGCTGATAGTTACGGTATCTGCCTCTTTTACATTCTTACTGTTAAATGTTCCTTTTGCATCTGCAGTTACTTTATCTCCGGATACGACTCCGTCAATCTTTACATCTGAAAAATCAAGTACTGCATCTGTTCTTCCGTCATAAGTTTTGTTGTTTGCTTTGACACCGGAAATGGTTACTGCCTTCTTCGCGATAGTAACATCTACAGAACCCGCCGGTTCCTCTTCACTTCCGTTATCCTCACCTGCATCACTGGAATTTGCTGTAATGTAATAGTAAACTTTATAAGTTCCTGCATCTTTTGCCGTCGGAGCTGTCGTAGACCACTCACCGTCTTCGCCAAGTCTGTAGAAAATGGTTCCTTCTGCACTTTCACCTTTTACTAAAGTCTGTGCTGTTCCATCATAAGTAATCTGATCCTGTGCTGCTTCTACCGTTCCTTCTACTTTTGGGTTCTTGATTGTAAATGAATCTTTGACTGTAAGGTCATCAATCGTAGCTGCCACCCAGTAAGTACCCGCATTCGCCGGTGCTGCACCTTCTTTTGCTGCGCCGCTGTTTGCTGATGTTGTTTTTTCTGTCAGATTCTCATCCAAGTAGTAAGTATAACTTACTGTTTTTCCTGTCAGACCAGTAATGTTATCGGTCACATTCAGTCCATCATATGTTGTTCCCGGAGTATCACTGTTTTCTGCATCTAAAACGAACTTGAAATCTTCATCGTTCTGGAAATTACACTTGGATTTTCCACTGTCCGTGCTGGTACACTTTGCGGTGATGGTATTGTCAGCGGCCTTACTCAAAGTAAAGTTATGAGTGTGTTTATAAAAATAAAGTTCTCCATCTTTGTAGCCAACAGATGTTTCATCTTTTTTATAACCAGTCGGAGTATATGTATTAAAATGATACCATAGATTCTTATCTTCCTTTATTGTCTTATCCAACGGACTTCCATCTGCAAATGTAAATTCAGAATAGCTGGAATTATGAAGGGAAAGATTTTGATCAAAGTTCTTAGAAGCTTTACAAGTATGATTTTCACCATCTATGGAATATTCAACAGTTTCCCCTTTATGCATAAAATGGAAAGCCGTTTCAGTTCCATATAGGTTCATCCATTTTTCATTCCATTTGTAGTTTCAAATTCTGTATCTCCAAAATAAACCCTAGCATTTTTATCATTATATGTCCATGATTCTACTACACAACCATCTGTAGATATCAGTTTTCCACCTAATAAATATATATTGCCATTATATCTACTCAATGACTGATATCCTTTTATCGTTCCTCCAAGTAAATACATTTCACATTTCTCTGATGTCATAACAGCAGTTGCATAATCTTTTGTTGATTCAAGTTCACTTTTCCCCTCAATAAACAACTTTCCATTATGCGATAAAACATTTGATTCACTTTTAAACTTACAGTCTTTTATAATTAGTGTACTTTTATTCCCTGTAATATCATATCCAGTTTTATTTTCAATATTCAAATTTTCCATGGTCACTGTATTGCCGTTATATATATATATATATATTGCGGTCTCTGATTCTCCATCGTTTGTTTGGAATGTTACTTTAGAGTTATTCACACCTATAAATTTAACATAGCCAGAAATCACATACATCCAGACATCATTGTAAGTCAGGTTTATTTCTCCACTCATATAAATGATTGTCGGATTTTCCTTCGTTCCTCCGTTTATCTGTACTTGTTTCACTGGTTTTGCAGACGCTGCATCATAATAATAGGTTCCGGCGCCAATTTTTTTTGCATTACTACTATCAATATGCACCGCATCAGCCGGGATTCCTGCGGCCTGTGTCTCGGCACTGTATGTTGCGACCTGGTCTGCTGCCTCAGATTCACTATCCGCACTGTTTGCTTCTTCTTCCTGTGAATCTGCCGCCTGATTCTCCTGCGCTTTGCCCGCCTCAGTTGCCTGCTGGTTTTCCTCATTCTCAGAAGCATCTGCATTCTGATTCTGTGATGCGTCGGTTGTCGCATCGGTCTGCTGTTCCTGTCCCGCACCTGTTGCTTCGATTTGCGATGTGCTGCCGTTATTCGTAACGTCTTCTGCACTGACCGATGTCGGTACAAGTGTCAGAATCATCGCAAGCGAAAGAACACTTGCCAAAAATTTTCTTTTCATATGTATCTTCCTTTCCTGCTGAATAATATTCCTATTTTTATTCTACACGTTGTACCGTTACAAATCCGTTACAAACCCACCCTGTATTCTTGATTTATTTCATATTTTTTCTTGATTTTCTTTTCGATTCTTCCACAACATCCCGCATGTCTCTTCTGCCCAGCTGTACTGGCTCATATACTCGCCCCGAAATTCCGGCTTCCCGTTTTTCAGATAGTTGTAGTAATCGCAATCGATGCAGTCTATTTTCAATGAATACTGCTTATTATTGCTTTCAAAGACATCTTTCGCTCCTACACGTTCCAGCGTCTGTCGCAGATCTCTGGATATCTGACGCAGATAGTTCATATTCTTTTCCACTTCCGTGTTATCTCCCCACAGTCCTGTTACAATTTTCCGCGCACTTAAGCCTCTGCCTTTGCGGTCGATCAGATATGCCAGCATTTCTTTGCTCTTGCTTCTGGCGAACCGTACAATTTCCCCATTCGCATAGACTTCAAATTCGCCAAAGCATTTTACGGTAAGCAGCTTTTTCTCTTCCGGATTTCCCAGGATTCTCTTTGTCCACTTTGCTTCTTCCGCCTTGATATGATCCAGCGCTTTCTGCACATCTTCCGCAGAAACCGGCTTCATAATATAGCCTGACGCATGCATATTTACCGCATCCATCGCATACTGCTCATACCCCGTACAGAAGACGATCTCGCAGTCCGGACATTTCTCCTTCATTCGTTCTGCCAGTTCCAGACCACCCATTCCCCGCATATTGATATCGAGAAATGCCACATCCGCCTTATGATCTTCTATCCACGCTAATGTCTCGTCACAATTTGAAAATGCTGTGACCGAAGTAATATCTCCCGATGCATTTACCGCTTTCGTAAGTGCGCGCAGCATCAGAGGTTCATCATCTACTGCAATCGCTTTCATTTCACTTCTCCCCCTTTCTTTTCTTTCGCTTTTTTCATCTTTGGTATCTGAACCACGACTTTTGTTCCCTTTCCCGGCGCACTCTCCACAGTCAATGTACCGTCACACACGGCTTTTAACCGCTCACGGATATTTCTAAGGCCGACATGTTTTTTATCCTCCTCAAAATGTTCCACATCAAATCCGGCTCCGTTATCCTCTACACTGACACAGTAATCGTCCTGTGTTTCATAAGTAGATATTTTCACTGTCCCGCCACTTGGAAGCTTCATCAAGCCATGTTTGATTGCATTTTCGATCAGTGGCTGAATGGTCAGTGCCGGCAATTGGAAATGTTCTGACTGAATATCAAAGATAATCTCCATATCCGGGAATCTGACTTTTTCGATGCTGACATAATAACGACAGTGCTCGATTTCCTTCGAGAGCGGGACCGGTGCGACATTGTCCATTTCACTAAAATTCCCCCGCAGATATTTTGAAAAATTATGTACCATCTCCGCCGCCATTTTCGGATCCAGCTCGCAGAGCTGTTCGATACTTCCAAGTGTATTATAGATAAAATGCGGACGAATCTGACTCATCATGGTAGCAATCTTATTTTCCGTCAATTGCCGTTCCTGACTGGCAAGCATTCGCTCCTGTTCTGCCAGCATCCGCTCTTGCTTTGCAATCTTCTGTGCCTGTTCAATCATCGCTTCGATAAACATCAGAATCATCGAGATGCTGATTGCAATATTGATCATGGAAATTCCATAGTAAAATATCTGTGCAATTGCTGCCACATATGGAAGAATAATATAGGATATCAAAGACACAGCGACCCGTCTGCTGACATATTTATGATATTGCAAGATCAGATCCAAATCGATGAGCATACCCATAAGCGGCAGAAGAAGTGAGATGAAATAACCGGAATTTCTATGGTAAAAATTCTGTGCATCAAAATAATAGTAAAAACCTGTGAACTGATTAAGCACGACCAATGCCATCGCAACTGCCGCGATTACATAGACCGCCCTGATCTTCCGCCTGGTCTTCACCTCTCTTATGGCATCTTCATTTTCCTGGAACAGCACACATCAGACATACCCGTGATACAGTGCCAGTATTACATCGCTAAAGAAAAATACGAGAAAGTTACTGAGCCACACCATATAACGCCCCAGTTCTCCTTCACCGCCTCTGTAGCCCCATGCAAATGCATCGCTCAGCAATAAGATTGCACAGGCAAGCAGCATGTACAACATAATTTTTCTTTTTTTCTTGTCAAAATTCTTGCTCATGAACATGCACACCGCCGCGATGAGGCTGAAGATAAAGCCCCAAAGCAGAAGTGCAATGTGCAGAGATTGTCGATCAAACAAATGTCCTGTCCTCCATAATTATCAGCACAGCCCCAGCAGCCAGTCTCTTGCATTAATCCGCCGAATTCCGTCATATTGTTCTTCTGGTTCTTCGTCCATTGTTAAGATAATCTTTGGGTAATGATCCCGGATTGCCTGTAGTGGTCTTAGTTCTCTTTGAAGAGTCTTTTCATCATGTACTGATAACGCTACTTGATAATATATCATTTCATTACTTTTCTGAGCCACAAAATCTACTTCAAATGTATCAATTTTTCCTACATATACATCATATCCTCGCCGCAATAATTCAAGATATACTATATTTTCCAGGATATGTCCCGCATCTGCCTGTCGATTCCCCAAAAGCATATACCGCATTCCTATATCTACTATATAATATTTTCCTAGTGTCTTTAAATACTGTTTTCCTTTTATGTTGTAACGTTTTGCCTGATAGATAATATAGCTTTCGCTAAATGCCTCCAGATATCTTTCTACCATTCTGACATCTATTTTTCTTCCTTCTGATGTCATCGTATCTGCAATTTTTTTTGAAGACAAAGGACTTCCAATATTGTCAAATACGAATCTCAAAACGCTTTTAAGCATCATTGTATCCGTGATTTTTTTTCTGCTTACAATGTCTTTTACAACGATTGTATTATAAATTCCTTCCAGATATTCTCGAATTTGTTCCGGCTGATTCTTCAGTTCCAGTGCATACGGAAATGAACTGTTTTGCAGATATTCTGCATATTTAATCCCTCTGTCATTCATATTTCCCGTACTTTCCATATATTCACGAAATGGTAATGGTAGCATCTCTATCTGTATATATCTTCCCGAAATCATTGTCGCAATCTCACTGGACAACATATATGCATTAGAGCCTGTAACATAAATATCTATATTATCTTTTATATAAAGACTATCCAAAACTTTAGGGAAATCCTGTACATTTTGTATCTCGTCTAAAAAAATGTATGTCATTTTTCCTTCTACTAATCGTTCTTTCAAATATGCATACATCTTTTTGTAATCTGTTAATTCCTCAAAATCTAAATCCTCAAAGTTAATATCAATAATTTGCCGTTCTTCCACACCCTGCTCTTTCAAATAATTCTGATATATTTTCAAAAGCATGGATTTTCCGCACCGACGCACGCCTGTCACAATTTTGATTATTTTTTTATCTTTCCACGTAATTAATTTTTCCAAATATTCTTTTCTCTCAATAACCATGCTCTTCCCCTCCCTTTATTTTCTACCATTATATTGTAAAACACGCAGAAAAATCAATACTTTTTACTGATTTCTGCAAAAACTTTTTATTTTAATGTATTTTTTACATTTTAAAGTAAATTATATTTTTATAATTTATCCATCTATATTATACAGAAAATCCCCATAAGATTATTCCAATCTTACGGGGATTTGTGTTTCTTCTATAATATATTACGTTTATCTTTTACAAATCTTATTTTGCTCCGAGCAGTTTCTCCACACTGACAAGTTTTACGCTGAGTACGAAGATCTCTGCTGCCTGTGCCAGTTCTTCAACAGTCGGGAAGGAAGGTGCAATACGGATATTGCGGTCTCTTGGATCCTTTCCATATGGGAATGTTGCTCCGGCGCCTGTCATAATCAGACCTGCCTCTTTTGCTTTTGCTACAATTGCTTTTGCACAGCCGTCCATAGAATCGAAAGAAATGAAATATCCACCCAGTGGTTTTGTCCATGTTCCGATTCCAAGTCCGCCGAGTTCTTTCTCCAGAACAGACTCTACTTTCTCGAATTTCGGGCGAAGGATTGCAGCATGTTTTCTCATATGCTCATACATTCCCGGCATGTCTTTAAAGAATCTTACGTGACGGAGCTGGTTCAGCTTATCATGTCCGATTGTCTGGAACTTCATGTAACTCTTAGCGTCCTCGATATTGGCTTTGGAAGCTGCAAGTGCTGCAATTCCTGATCCAGGGAAGGATACTTTGGAAGTGGAAATGAATTTGAATACCATATCCGGGTTTCCTGCTTTTACGCACTCATTTAACAGCTCAAGGATAATATCTCTCTTGTCATCATAGAGGTGATGAATGGAGTAAGCGTTATCCCAGAAGATACGGAAATCTTTTGCTGCCGGTTTCAGATGTGCAAATCTTCTGACTGTCTCATCTGAGTAAGATACACCTGTCGGGTTGGAGTACTTCGGTACACACCAGATTCCTTTGATTGCAGGGTCTTCTGATACCAGTTTCTCTACCATATCCATATCCGGACCTGTAGAGAGAAGTGGTACATTGATCATCTCAATTCCGAAATACTCTGTAATTGCAAAATGTCTGTCATATCCTGGTACCGGACATAAGAATTTTACTTTATCTAATTTGCACCATGGTGTACTTCCCATGATACCGTGAGTCATAGCTCTTGATACTGTATCGAACATGACATTCAAGCTGGAGTTTCCGTAGATCAGAATGTTTCTCTCTGGCACTTCTGACATATCTGCCAGTAATTTTCTTGCCTCTGTAATTCCATCCAGAACACCGTAGTTACGGCAATCTACTCCATCTGAGCTTACCAGATCACTGTCCCCATTCAGCACATCCATAAGGCCATTACTGAGATCCAGTTGTGCCTTGGACGGTTTACCACGGGACATATCCAAGTGTATTCCTTTTGCTTTTACTTCTTCGAACTGTTTCTCCAGTTCACCTTTCAACTTTTTCAGCTCGTCTTTTGTAAGCTTGCTATACGGTTTCATACGGCATTCCTCCTGCTTTTCTCACATTTTCTTGTTAAATCTTTTACACTATATGCTATTTTATCAAAATTTGAAGAGATTGCAAGACAAACTTGCATTTTCTACTAATTTTATAAAGAAAATGCTTATTTTAGCATCTTCATATGCATTTCTACTATAATCTTCCGTCATTTACTGTTAAATGGCCTCTTTTTTTCGGAGCAATCGTCAATACCGGCTCTGCGTATACACCGCAACAAAGAAAGACAGCCATCTCACACCTTTGTATGAAACGACTGTCTTCTTATTTATAATCTGAAAATCCAATACTTTGCCAGCTACATTTACTCAGAAGCTTCTTCTCCGGCATACGCTGCGAATACAGACTCAATGCTGTCATCGCAGGACTCCTGGTTTGCTTCTTTGCCAATATAGAATCTTTTCTCCGGATCCTGAGTATATGTCAGCTCAGCCCATGCTTTGATCGGTGCTGTAAATCCATCAGAATCTTTCGCATCTTTGTTGAACGCGAACAGGAATGGCTCCTGGATCAGTGCTGTTCCGTCAGACATAGAATGTGCGACTTCAAGGTTTGTAAGGGCACCCCTTACAAGGTCTGTGTACATCAGGTTCACGATTGCGTCCTCATCCAGAATGTTCATGGACTGCTTGTATCCCCAACGTTCGGTTGTCACATCTCCGTCCACCTGCGGATCATACAGATATACACGGATATTGTTCTTTACTGCGTAATCGTTGACTCTTGAGATGACTGCACGAGTCTTCTCGTCTCCGGCTCCGCCGATCATAACCATTGCATTTCCATCTTCATTCAGAAGCCACTTAAGCTGTCTGTATGTTACAGGATATACGTTGATCTGCTCATCCGCGGAGAAAATCTCGCTTCCGTAGCTGTTGAATACATCTCGCAGGTGATCTGTCTTAGAATATTTTGACAGTTCAATGTTATGATCTTTGATGAAATCAAACATTTCTTTTACGCTTGCATCATATTCGTCTGTAATATAATCTCTGATCTGGTTTCCATTCTCATCAAGAACCGGATTCCCGTCATCATCATATCTCTTTGTATAGATCCCCTTGGAATCACGGTCGACCATTTTCTCAAATGCGTACGTGATCGGGCAGGAAGTGCTTCCGTTTCCGGAGTTGCTGTAATCTACCTTGTTATCTTTGTTGTATACAAGTACGATTGGCTGCTGAAGTCTTCCAACTGTAACTTCTTTGCCATCTGCATTAGTATAAGAAAGCGCTGTTGCATCTGTAGACGGATATTCTACCCAGTCATCTAAGTTTGTCAGGTATCTGGAAACCATCTCACCATACATATAGTTCAGCTTTGTTCCCGGTGTTGTCTTCTCATTAGACATACGAACGAACAAAGATCCGTCGTCACCATTGTTGATGTTAAAGTCGTAAGAGTATACAGTATCAATCCCGTACTCTTTTGCATATTTGTTGATGAATGGGCTCATTGCACGGCTGTTGTGGCACCATGACCCACTGAGCTGAATCATGTAATTTCCTTCGCTGCCGAGAATGTCGATGAGCTGATCGTATGTAATATCCTGGAATACGATGTCTTTGTCGTCAAATGTATCGATTCCGTCCTGACGATCCTCGTCGACTCTTGAATGTGCATTGAAATCTCCATATGCATATTCTTTTTCAAAATCATAATCTGTAGAAGAAAGGTCTGTCTGGCTCTCAAGCTTGTCAGCCTTGTCAGCTTTGTTTTCTGTTGTTGTCTGGCTGCTTCCACATCCTGTTATCATTCCGACTGTCATTACCGCAGCAAGAACAGCCGAGATCATTTTTCTTTTCATTATTAAATCTCCTCTCTGTCTTCCTAGCACATCGGAACTGATACTTCTTCGTCAGATCCGCCTGATCCACCTGTTGAAGTATATTCTTTTTCCAGTTCTGTGAGGTCTGCGTAATTCTCTACCATACTTGTCTGGTCAGCTGTCAAATAGCTGTCTACTACTTCGCGTGCCTCTGTTACAAATTTCTTAATATCATCAGATGTATATCCTTCCGGCACTTTTCTTGCCTCTGCAACGGTGGCAGCTTTGATTGCCAGACGTGCATACTCAATTTTAGCAGCGTCGAAATTCTTCATATCTTTTTCATTCACTTTTTCCTGCAGGTCCAGGTTTTTATCGAGTGCGTTGTAGTATTCTACTGCGCGGTCGATTTTTGCCTTACAATCCTCTGTGTAGGCTACCTCTCCAATTTCTTCAATCGCTTCATTTGTTCTTGTAACAGAAGCTTTTGCTGAGAATACTGAGAGGCCAAGACATACAACAGCAGCTACGATCAATGCAATGGTTGATTTTTTCATAATTTATGCCTCTCCTTTCTCTAATTTTTCGTCCTCTTTTGCGAATATTTCATCATTCAGAAGTCCATTCTGACGAGCTACAACTGCCGCACTTACGCTGGCATCTGTAACATTTGTAAGAGTACGAACCATATCTGTAATGTTGTTGATTGGGATCAGAAGTACAACTGCTGCGATCGGCAGGTTCACTGCGCTGAACAGAGATACTGCCGTAATAACTCCAACTCCCGGCATTCCGGCACTGCCAAGTGAAAGTACCAGACACATAAAGCACATAACAAGGTACTGGCTTACTCCCCAGCTCTGTCCTGTCGCATTGAGATAGAACATCGCAAGAAGGATTGGCCATACACAGGTACATCCTGCCATACCAATGGTTGTTCCAAGAGGAGCTGTAAAGTTTGCGACCTCCTCATCCACACCAACTTTACGGATCAGTCTGTCGATTGTGATCGGCATTGTTCCAACACTACTTGTTGTTGTAAATGCTGTTGCCTGTGCGTCAAATGTCTTCTTGAAGAACTTCAGCGGGCTGACTTTGGCAAATGTCTTCAGGATCACTGCGTTGACACCATATGCCTGAATGAGACATGCAACAAATACCAAAACAACTAACAGCGCAAGCTGTACCAGCGCATCTTTGTCGCTTAAGAGCTGACTTGCTGAGCAGGCTGTCAGACAAAGTACTGCATATGGTGTAAGATCGATGACATATGCAAGGATATGGAAGATGATCTTCTTGGCAGCCTCGATCAGATTCTTAATTACGCTGACTTTATCCTCTCCCTCTTCGGAAGAAATGCTTACGTAAGCAACAGCTACTGCTACTGCAATAATGATGATTGCTACGATATTATCTGATGCCAGATCTGATGCAACGTTGCTTGGAATCAGGTTCAGAAGAATCGTATCAAATGATGTCTCCATCTTCTGGTAAGCGCTCAGTGTCGCATCTGAGACACTGGAAATGTCTGCGAATACCGCACCTGCTCCTTTACCGATATGTGTCACTGCCCCAAGAATCAGTGTAACAACAATCGATGTTACAGATGCCATAAGAAGCCAGAACACAGATTTTGTTCCGATCTTCTTCATCTTCTCTTTATCATTCAGAGCAATCAGTCCTGAGATAACTGAAACTAAAATTACCGGTGCTACCAATGCCTTGATCAGTTTTACGTAAGCCTGTCCGATTAAGTTCAACCATACAAGGTATGAGTTTCCCTCGGAAGCGAACACGACTCCGATAACAGCACCAATGACCATACTGATCAGAATTACAACTGTCCAGTTCACCTTGTACGCGATCCAGTTCAGCGCCTTAAATGAAAGCAGCGCGATCATAAGTACAAGAAGAGCTATCCAGTTTACACTTAAAAGTGCATCCATTTTGAAAACCTCCTTTTTTCTACTCCTTTAGATTAGAAATACTTATAGTTACTTATAAGTCCTGAATCAATATACATCCAGCATATCGCATTTGTCCAATCAAGATTTTTAATAAAGCTGTCTCTATATATTCTATTTTCCAATAATTAAATTTCTTTGTGTACCTTGTATAGTATTCGTATTCTGTAGTATACTTTCATTGTCCAAAAAGACAATATAGTTTTTAAAAAATTACGGAAGGTTATCAATATGTACAATTTTATTAAAATTTTCAATAAAGCGGCTCTCCGCACTTTTCTATGTCTGATTCTTGTATGTGTCCTGACCGGCTGCTCCGGCACACAGGCCGAAAAGAGCACCTCCGAAAAGAAAAGTGGGAAACGAAGCTTAGCACTTCACCAGGAAATGTCTGCCGGCAACGAAGCACCGGATTTCTCCGCAAAGTTAAACAACGGCGAGACATTTTCCTTATCCGATGCCAAAGGTCAGGTCATTCTCCTGAACTTCTGGGCTACCTGGTGCAACAACTGCGTGAAGGAAATGCCTGCCATCGAAAAGCTCTACGAAGAATACGGCGATCAGATTACAATTATCGGGGTAAATGTAGGCGAGGACAAGGATACTGTTGATACATTTATCGAAGCAAAAAATTATTCATTTCCAATTGCTTATGATACCGACAGCGAAATCAGCAATCTCTATCCCAGCGCCGGTATTCCTTATACTGTTATAATAGGAAAGGACGGACTGGTCACTGAGACATTTCTCGGGGCAAAAGATGCTGACAGTCAGTACACAAAGCTGCGGCGGGCCCTGAAAGAAGCCTATGAGGCGAACTAAGTCGCAGCCAGACACGCAAGGATTTAGGATTTGCAGATCTGTATAGCAGGCAGAAAAATTTTTTGAAAGAGAAAGAAAGGAGTTACACATGAAAGTTGTAATGTATGGAACAAAAGCATGCCCGGACTGTGTCAAGGCAGAAGAAATATTAAAGGAGAAAGGAATCCAGTATCTGTATATGGAATTCTCCAACAACATCGGATATCTGAAGCGTTTCCTCACACTCCGCGACACAAACCCGATTTTTGATGAAGTAAAGGAAAACCACTGGGTCGGAGTTCCTTGCTTCCAGTTCCAGGACGGAAGCCTGTCACTGGATATCGATGAAGTTGTAAAACGCGCAGAAGCCGAGGCATAATCCAGAAATATTCATATTTAAAAATAGCAGCTCGATATATGACCGATTTTCAGTCATATATCAAGCTGCTATTTTATATACATTTAAGCATAAGAAAAGCGTGCCTGGCGACAGCACGCTTTTCCAAAATGTATCAATGTCAATATCGATGTGAGGTCGATAGTAACACCTTATTTTATGCAATTTCTGCTTCATTCGCATTTTCTACTACTACATCTTTCTCACGCAAATATTTGAAAATTAATCCTCCGACATTTCCTGCGAGAAGTCCTCCACATGCTGCAAATGCAAGTGCCAGAAGTACTTTTACCGGCGGATTGAATGTCAACTCCTGCAATAGTGTAACGTGTAGTCTGCTGTTTGTCCAATTAATTTTTTTAATAGTAACGTCTCTATATATTCTTATTTTCAATAAAACATAAATTGCCACAATCCATAAAATATGATAT
>ERZ808240.2960-NODE-2960-length-17494-cov-14.393945_pt1 | contig 17494 bp, 15 predicted proteins | sample MGYA00521084_ERZ808240 | MGnify/ENA primary metagenome ERZ808240 (study PRJEB31516, sample SAMN03275571) | gut metagenome | biome: mammalia-associated habitat; material: feces | host: Papio cynocephalus | place: Kenya | collected 2012-08-06 ... | reverse complement strand
ATGCCCTCCTCTTTCAGGGCGATCTGCCGCACCTCAGAAACCCAGCCAACCAGGCGGCAAGCCGCTATTTGACTGGGACTGGGCATCTCGAAAACCCAGCCGGTCAAGCGGACCGGGGTTGACGGTCCCGTCTTGGCGACTGGGTTCCATTTGATTCTTCTCTCACTGCCGTGTCGCTGCTTTTGTGTGGCATATGCGACACGGTGACGTTGGTTGGGGCACTCCTTTGCCTCCACATGGGAGCGCCCTTTTCTTCGATTGGGCACGCGTCTGTTCTGGGCGTCCCCGCGGGTTAGGCCAAATGTTCGCTTCGGTCGCCCAGGATAGACGCGTTTCCAATCTCACCATTGCTTTTTCGGTCGCGTTTGGCCGCGACCGTATCGATCGGAGTCTTTATGCATCAGCGCATCATCACGTACACGCGCATGTTCCGTGAGCGCTGGATGGCTCCCAACGTTATCGTATCGCATGCGGATGGCATCTCCACCGCGGACGCAGCCGTCAACCCTACACCGGGCGGCGTCCTCGGTAGAGGTGCCATCTGTTTTTGTGTGGTGGGGGAGTAACGCCATGGCGGGCAAGAAGTTCTCTCTGTGGCAGGTTATCCTCTCGGTTATCTGCGTCGTCTTTACCATCGAGGCCGCGGCTCCCGCCTCGGCTATGGGCAATGTGCAGTTCTTCTGGTGGGTCTTCCTCATTATCACGTTTTTGCTGCCCTACGGTTTGGTGGTGGCAGAGCTTGGTACGGCCTTTGATTCCGAGGGCGGTCTTTACGATTGGGTGCGCCTCGGACTCGGTGACAAATGGGGCGCCCGCTGCTCCTGGTGCTACTGGGTCAACTTTCCCCTGTGGGTGGCGAGTATCGCCTGCATGTTCCCGAGTATCATCAACGCGGTGTGGGGTATCGAGTTTACGCTCGGCGCCAAGCTCATCGTCGAGCTTGCCTTTGTGTGGGGCGTGACGATCATGGCCACGCATCCCGTGGCGGAGTCCGATTGGGTCATGGACGGCGGTGCCGTGATCAAGGTCGCCATCACGCTTGTGGTGGGCGGTGTCGGTATCTGGTTTGCGATGAACCACGGTTTTGCGAACGATATGTCGCCGTCCACGTTTATGCCCGACCTTGGCGATACGAACTCGCTCACCTATCTCTCGATCATCTTGTTCAATTTCATGGGTTTCGAGGTCGTGGCGACGTTCGCGAGCACCATGAAGAACCCGTCGCGCGATATTCCCAAGGCCGTGATCGCGGGCGGCATCGCCATCGCGGCCATCTATATCGTTTGCGGTATCGGCATCTCGGCCGCGGTACCCACCTCACAGCTTTCGCTTGACTCGGGTATCGTCGACGCGGTGGCGGCGATGGTGGGCGTTTCGAGCCCGCTGACGATGGTCGTGGGCGTGGCGTTTCTGGTGACGCTGTTTGCCAACATGATCTGCTGGAGTTTTGGCGTCAACTCGGTGGCGAGCTATGCCGCACGCCACGGCAATATGCCCAGGCCGTTCGCCCTGCTGTCCAAGAAGACCGGCATGCCTAACGGCTCGGCGCTCATCAACGGCTGTTTGGCGAGTGCGGTCTTGCTGCTCCAGGTCCCGCTGGGAGAGGGGTCCGATGCCTTTTGGGTACTCTTCTCGATGAACGTCGTCTTCTTGCTCATGAGCTACATTCCGATGTTCCCCGCGTTCTGGCGTCTACGTAAATACGACGGACGCCCGCGGGTGTTCCGCGCGCCCTTCGAGGGCAAGGCTCTTGCGGTGGCGCTCACGATTCCCGTGGTGGAGCTTGTGCTTTCGATCGTGGCGACCATCGTTCCGCTCAACGGCTCGGCGACCGAGATGGCCAAACTGCCGATTCTCTTGGGCGTGGTCGTGTGCGTGGCGCTCGGTGAGGTCTCACGCCTGCTGTCGCGCCGCGGGCGCAGCGTGGGTGCGCCGGGTGTCGGCCCGCGATAGAAAAAACGCCGCGGTCGGCGGCGCTGGTTTCGAGTTTGTTTAGCGGAGGGATTGCTCACGCGAAGAGGTGAGCTTGGGCGCAAAATACGGAACGTGGCCCAGATAGGGGCAGCTGTCCGCGCGTTCCTCGACGGCGCAGGGGACGTCATCGTAGGTCAGGGTTGAGCCGATCTTGGCGATGGCCCTGGCGGCGGGCGCGGCGATGAGTTTGAGCGGTGCGAGCGGTGTCATGGCATCTCCTTTCGGCTTAGGTGTTCGAAGGACGTTTCTACCACAATGGCCATACAAAATCAAGCTTGATGTGCAGATGAGAGGACGTTATGAGTTTCGCGTTCTATATCTATACGATCCTCATCATGGGTATCGGACTCGTGACGGCATCGGTCGCCCTTGTGGTGTGGCTCATGACGCGTCGACGCGATTGTCTGGTTGCCGCTACGGGCTTTCTGCTCTACGTCTTCGATATGTCGGTGATCTTCTTCGACGAGTACAACCGACTCAAATACGACTATGCCGTGGCCTTCAGTGAGCCGCTGCAGCACCCGCAGCTGCGCTGCGTACTCGGCGTGGCGATTCTTGCGTGTGTGTGGTTGTGGGTGACGCTGCGGCTGCGCGACCGCATAACCGTCCGGCGCGTTGCGGCATTCGTTGTTCCGGTCGCCGTGCTTCAGTTCACCCTGGTGCCCCGGACGGGTTTGGCGAGTCAGACGCAGCAGTATCTGTTTTGGCTCACGCGCGACCTGGGCACCGTCTTCTGTCTGGTGTATACCTTTGTGCGCTACCGCCGAACAGAAAATAAAGTCGAGCGCCTCGACCTCGACCGGTCGAAGACATACTTTCGCATCGCTTGCGTGCTTGTCGTGTCCGTGATCGCCGAGGATACCTATATGATCCTCTTGTGCTCCCCCGATACGTCGAACGTGCTGGTGAGCTCCTTTCTCTGGTATCTGAGCGAGCGGAACATCTCGGAGAACCTGCTGTTCATCGTCACGGCGGCGCAGCTGTTCAAGCAGTTCAGCCATATTTTGCGTGTGTATGCGCGCCATCCGCGCGCCGACGAGGATGTGGCGACGGAGCGTCGCGATTCCCAGGACGACCTCGTCTCGCGCATCGTGATCTTTTCGGATGCCCATAAGCTCTCAAAGCGCGAGCAGGAGGTGCTTTCGCTTGTACTGCGCGGGCTCGATGTCCAGAACATCGCCACCGAGCTCGTGATCAGTCCCGGAACGGTCAAGGCGCACCTTCACCGCATCTACGTCAAAAGCGGGGTCAAGACGCGCGAGGACTTGATCGAGACCTTCTGGCGCTCCTAACCCGTTGGGCTTTTTGGGACGCAGCCGTTGGGCGTAATGAAGCAGCAATAAACCAAGACAAAAAAATACCTGTTCAGGCGTGTAAACCGCCTTAAACCCACCGCTTGCTCGCCTCTATCTTGGCGAGGTGTGGCCCCCGTGCCTCAATGGATGTGACGCGAGGCGGCGGCGCGCGGGACAGACGCTTCGCAGGCCTACAGACATGCGCCGCACCGGGGGCGGTGACGCCCCCTTCGAATCGATGTGCGTCGACTGACGGCGCCCGCCGATAGTCCTATATACGTCTGAGGAGGCTCATATGGACAAAGCCGATCTGGTCATCAAGAGCAACGCGGTGTTTACCGGTGACGGGCTCGCGCCCTTTAAGGGTGGGGTGGCCGTTCGCGGCGATATAATCGTCGCCTGCGGCGAAGATAAGTATCTCGATACGTTTATCGGTCCCGAGACCGAGGTGCGCGACTTTGGCGATAAGCTCGTCATGCCCGGTATCATCGACTCGCACACGCACTTCGCGCAGGGCGCCTTCATGACCGACCCCGATTTCGCCGTCAACCTCATCGATTGCACGAGCTTCGAGATGGCGATGGGGCGCGTGCGCGACTTCGCAAAAGCTCACCCGGACAACGAGTGGATCGTGGGCTGTCAGATCATCCAGTTCCAGTGGGATGTGCCCGAGATGCCCACCGCTGCCATGATCGACGAGTACATCTCGGACCGCCCGGTCTTTTTGCAGCAGGTCGATATGCACACCTTTAGCGCCAATACCTGTGCTATGGACAAGATCGGCATCACCGCCGTGACTCCCGATCCCACGGGCGGCAAGATCCTGAAGGACGCCGATGGCGCGCCCACGGGCGTCTTCTCCAACAACGCCGGCGCCCTCTTCATGGACGAGGTCTACGACCCGGCGCCCGAGGTCGTCAACGCTTCCTTTACCAAGACCGCCCACCGTGCCAACGCGCTCGGCATCACGACCGTCGGCATGGTCAACCCCACCTTTGTGAGCATGGAGAACCCCTTCAAGGTGCTTGCCGACCTCAACGCCGCGGGCGAGCTGCCGCTGCGCGTCTTCATGTACACGGATCTTTTCGAGAACGAGACGATGACGCTCGACGAGATTCGCTCCAAATACGATTTCCCGGGCACGCAGGTCGAGTGGCATGGCTTCAAGCAGTTCATCGATGGCGTGTGCTCCGACCACACCGCCTGGATGCTTGAACCCTATGCCAACGCACCCGAGACGTGCGGCGAGCCGGCCGAAGACCCCGAGCATGTGCGCACCGCCATGCTCAAGGCGCTCGAGTGGGGCGTCGACACGCGTATCCACGCTATCGGCGACCGCTCCGTGCGCTATGTCCTCGACTGCTTCGAGGAGGGTGAGCGGCGCTATGGCAAGCAGGGATGCCGTCACTCCATGGAGCATAACGAGACCGTCCAACCCGAGGACCTGCCTCGCTACGCCGAGCTCGGCGTGTGCCCGGCTATGCAGCCGTGGCACATGCTCCTCGACATGGCTGATCTCGCGAAGGATGACGCTGTGGGTCCCGAGCGCGCTGCGCTTTCGTGGCCGATCCACAGCCTGCTCGCAAGCGGTGCCTGCGTGCACCTTGGGTCCGACTTCCCGGTCGTAGGTCTGGAGCCCATGGAGGAGGTTTATGGCGCCGTGTTCCGCATGCTCGAGGACGGCTCGAACCCGCAGGGCTGGTTCCCCGAGGAGCGCATCACCATGGCCGAGGCTCTGCGCGCCTATACCTATGGGAGCGCCTATGCCATGCATGCCGAGGACCGCATCGGTACGCTTGCCTGCGGAAAGCAGGCCGACATCTGCGTGCTCGACCGCAACCTCTTCGACTGCGCGCCGGCGGAGGTCCTCGGGGCCACGGCCGAGCTCACGATGGTCGCAGGCAAGGTTGTCTACGAGAAGTAAACCAATTGTTCGATCTCTCAAGGAAAGGGGAGAACCATGGCAGAAGAAGCAACCGCTGCCGCCGGCGAGGAGCACGAGCTCGCGTCGAAACCGATTCCCGAGCTGGTACGTCGCTACACCGTCGTGACCGGACAGGGCATGCTCGCGCAGATCATCATGGTCGTGCTCGAGGGCCTCGTTATGGGTTGGGGGCTGGGCTCGCATGGCCTGGCCTGCGTGTCGATCATCATGTCGGTCGAGTACATCAACCTTGCTTTTGGCAACCTCTTTGGTACCGGCGTGCCTGCCGTGGTGGGCAACCTGCTGGGCGCCGGCGACATCAAGGGCGCGGGCAAGGCGTTTAGCCAGGGCTTTTGGCTCACCACGATCGTGAGCGTGCTGCTCGCTGTGGTGATGGCGGTCTTCACCGAGCCCATCTGCGCCTTCTTTGGTGCTACGCCCGACATCATGACGGACACCGTCGCCGGCGTGCGCACGTTTGCCGTGTTGCTGCCGCTCACGGTCATCGGCCAGATGGTCACCGCTGTAATGCGCGTTGACGAGAAGGTTCAGATTCAGGCGAACCTTATGACTGTCTCTGCCATAGTCGCCATCTGCTGGCTTGCGCTTTCCACGTTTGTGCTCAAGTTCGGTGTCATGGGGGCCGGCGTGTACTACGGTCTGTCCATCGGCATCTGGGCCATCGGTATCTTCTGGTACGTGGGCGGCAAGAAGTCGCAGCTCCAGATCAAGGCAGCCGACATCAAGCTCGATATGTCCATCTGCGGGCAGATTCTCAAGATCGGTTTCCCGTTCTTCCTGGTCCAGGGTGCGACGTTCATCTTCAACACCGTCGCGAACTCGCTGCTCGGTACGCTCGGCGGCGACATGGGCTCGCTCTACATCGCGGCCTTCGGCGTGATCAACGGCTACATCCTCTACATCACCATGATGGTTGCCCAGTGCTTCTCCTATGGCCTGCAGCCCATCGCCGCGTTCAACGCCGGCGCCAAGGCATGGACACGCCTCAAGCAGACGCTCTCCTGCACGCTCAAGTACCAGGTCGTGGTGTTGGCGCTCGTGACCGTGGTGCTGTGGCTTGCGGCTACGCCCGTCTGCGCATTCTTCGCGGGTTCCGATCCGGCACTCGTCGAGGTCGCGGCGAACGCCACGCGCATCGTCATCGTCGCGGTGTGCTTGGGCTATCTGGCCATGACCATGTCCATGTACTTCCAGGCGGTCGAGAAGGTTGTGGTCGCCACGGTCTGCGGCCTGCTTCGCTACGTGATCTGCTCCGTGCCGCTCATGTACCTGCTGGGCAACATGATGGGCGTCCAAGGCGTGTGGATCGCGCTCGTCGTGGCCGATGCCATCACGGGTTTGGTCTCGATCGCGCTCGCGATGCGCGAGCAGAAGCGCCTGGCCGGGCTTGTCGCCTAGTATCTGGTGACACATACCGCGAGACGCGATGGAAAATCGACAGAGGGGCGCCTTTCTTGCGAGAAAGGCGCCCCTTATCGATTCAAACCGATATTTTCAAGGCATGTATCCTATTCGATCTCGCGCACAGCTGACATAAGTCCCAGCCGATTCTTGACCCCGAGTTTGCGGTAGACGGCGTTGACATGCTTCTTGACGGTCGACTCGCTGATAAAGAGCTCGTCCGCCATCTGCCTGTTGGTCTTGCCGACGAGCATAAGGCGGAGGATCTCGGCCTCGCGCGGCTGGATGCCATGGGCCGCAATCAGGTCGTCCAGTGGGTCGAAGGCCGGGGATGCACTGATTTTAATGCCACCGGGAAAGAGGTTGGCGAGCGCGATGCTCACGTGCCGGGCGATTTCGAACAGAGTCTTGAGCTCGTCGTCGGTGAAGTCGCCGGCTTCGCGCTCGCGGAACAGGGTGATGCTCCCGAGCGGTGTCTCGGCATGTGCGAGCGTCGCTGTGCAGCCAAAGTAGACGCCCTGCGGTTCCATCCACTCGCGATAGATAGGTGTGGCGTCACGTCGCTCGACGTCGACTAGGTCGAGGTCGCGGTATACGCCGACTCTATGCAGGTCAAAGCTCCAGGTCGTATAGTCCATCGCAGCGTAGCGATCGTAGTAGTCCCCGAGCGCCTGGGCATCCATACCCCGACTCGCGGGGTGGATGTAAACGGGAGCGCCGTGGCGGTCTTGCTCAATCAGGTCGAACATGGCGATGCGGTGGGGGACGAGCCCCACCACCCCCTTAAGCGTTTGCGCTTGGAACGCGTCGATGTCACGCTGCTCGTGGAGTGTGAGCGCAAGTTCGTTGAGCGAGTCCCATGTGGTGCTGGTGAGCTCGACGGTTTGATGTTTATCGCAAGGGGGCATCGGATATCCTTTCAAGTCCGGGTTCCAGTATGCCACGTGCGCATCGCGACTAGAACTTTAGGTCAGCGAACGGTGAACCGCCGGTCGGCGAATGGGCCGCCGGGGACCATTGAGGGTGCACCCGCCCGGCGGCATCATGGTTGCGTCAATTAAAGGCGCCGAGGTCAAGGAGCTTGAGATGAAGACGATCTACGAGAGCGAGTCCACACCCAAGAAGGACGGGTTCTACATGCCCGGTGAGTACGAGGAACAGGAGCGCACCTGGATCTTGTGGCCGCACCGCTCCGACGTGTGGCGCTGCGGCGCCAAGCCGGCGCAGAAGGTTTTCACCGAGATCATCAAGACCGTCGCGCGCTTCCAGCCCATCACCGTCGGCGTCAACGCCGAGGATTTTCCCGCGGTTTGCGAGATCTTCGACGGTGTAGAGAACGTGCGCGTCATCCATATGGAGTACAACGACTCCTGGATCCGCGACCCCGGTCCGGCATTCCTCGTCAACGACAACGGCGAGGTCGCGCTCTCGCACTTTCACTTCAACGCGTATGGCGGGTTTATCGACGGCCTGTATTTCCCGTGGGACAAGGATGCTTCAATCGGCCTGCAGGTGGCGCAGCTCGAGCAGGTCAACCGCTATCGTCCCGATGACTATATCCTCGAGGGCGGCTCGTTCAACTGCGACGGCCAGGGCACCGTGGTGACCACCGAGATGTGCCTGCTCAACGAGGACCGCAACCCGCAGTACACCAAGGAGCAGATCGAGGAGAAGCTCAGCGAATATCTCGGTATCGAGAAGGTTATCTGGATCAAGGACGGCATCGACCCGTATGAGACCAACGGCCACGTGGACGACGTCGCGTGCTTCAGCGCGCCCGGCGAGGTCTGCTGCATGTGGACCGACGACCCCAACCATAAGTTCTACAAGGAGTGCCAGGAGGCGTACAAGACGCTCTCCGAGGCGACGGACGCGAAGGGCCGCAAGCTCAAAGTGCATAAGGTGATCATGCCGGCGACCTCGGTGTATATGACCGAGGAGGAGGCCAGCACGATCGATCCGGTCGAGGGCGTGTTGCCGCGTACCCCCGAGGATGCCTTCGAGCCGAGCTACCTCAACTTCCTGCCCATCAACGGCGCGGTGCTGGTGCCGCAGTTCGGTGATCCCAACGATGCGCAGGCGCTCAAGGACATCCAGGCTGCCTACCCGGACCGCGAGGTCATCGGCATCATGACGCGCGAGGTCATCTACGGCGGCGGCAACATCCACTGCATTACCCAGCAGCAGCCCAAGGCGCGCTGCAAGTAGCGGTTCCACGGCACACGGGGTAGTGCCGAGGCAATCGAAGGCCCGCCGGCTCGATATGAGCCAGCGGGCCTTTTTCGCGCCGCGGCTCCGTTCCGTCGCCGGGGGGCGTCCCTCGACGACTCGATGGCCCGTTTTGGCACCGGCGCCGCGCGCGTCGCTCAGCGGCCCGCACGGCACTTGTATAAAAGTGCGCCAGATAGACCCCGAAAAACGGGACCCGTGAATAGAGCCATTTTCCACGCTTCGCTTTCCTGGGGTTTTGGTGTTTGGAAGGACCCGAAATCAACCTATCGATCCAGTGGGAAATATACGCGGCGACCTTTTATACAAGGCGGCGAGGTTACCTCGCGGTCTCGTCTCCGTACATATAGACGATAAAGCCGTCACCGGTGTCCTGGCTGTGGTCCTCCAGGATGCGCGTCATGCCGATGTGCTCGTAGAACTGCCAGTCCGAGTTGCAATCGGTCATGAGGAAGAACTTGTCGCAACCGGCCTCGGCGAGCTCCGCGCGGGCGCGGTCGATGAGTACACGGCCAAGGCCCCGTCCCTGCCAGGCGGGCTCGATGATGATGAGGTTGATCTGCCCCTGGGCGTAGTCGTTGCCCGTCGCGGCGAAGCGGTCGGCGGTCGCCTTCTCACGGCTGTCACCAAAGAGCGAACCCTCGAGCTTGGCGTCGGCGGTCTTTGCCATCTCGGTCGCGCTCGCCAGCAGCTCGCGGTAGACGGGCTCCCACGCGGGATTCACGCGCGGTGCACCATCGTCGAAGATGCCGATGCAGCAGGCGGCGACCACGCGGCCCTCGGCTTCGGCCACGAGCGCGATGGGGGAGCGCTCGAGCTGCATGGCGATGTTGAAGCGCGCGCAAAACGCGGCGTCCTCGACATCGCCGCGGTTGCGCAGGGTGTTGCACCACAGCTGGTTGTAGATATCGGCGATGCCGGCGAGGTCGTCGAGCGTCGCTGGTCGCAGGGAGATGTCGTCGAGTGTCATAGGTCGGCTCCTTTCGGGCGGGTCGGGCCACCTTCGAGTGTGGCACATTGTGGCGCGGTGGCCGACCTCGTTTCGGTGCACGGTGCTTCGGTTGACTTTAAAGCAGGTCGAGGCTTTAGAGTTTGCCCAGAGACACCGAAAAGGGACGGGGTACGACATGGTTCAGGAACTTGAACTCTATGTTGGCGGCATGGTTTGTCGCGGCTGCGAGGAATCTATCAGGGCGGGCCTTGCGTCGGTGCCCGGTATCAGGGACGTTTCCGTTTGCTTCAAGGAGCGCTGCGTGACCATATGGTACGAGGATGCGTCCGCCGCCCGGGAGTCGTTCTCGGATCAGCTGGTGCGGATCGGGTTTCCGCCGATATCGTCGCAACGGGCGATGCTCGATCGCGTTGCGCCGCTGGCCTTGGCCGTCCTGTTGGGCCTTGCGGTTATGGCGCTGCCGCTCGGTATGGCGCCGATGGGGCAGGTCGGCATGGCGCCCGACCAAGCATTTGCCGTTGGGCTGGCGACGAGCGTCCATTGCGTCGCGATGTGCGGCGGCCTCATGATGTCAAGGATAGCCGGGGCCGCCGAACGTGTGACGGGGCGGCATGCCAAGGTTATGCCTGTGGCGGTGTCGCTCGTCTACAATATCGGCCGCCTGTGTTCCTATGTGCGCACGGGCGCGGTGCTGGGCGCCGTGGGCGGGGCGTTTCTGTACGGCGCAGGGGCGAGGTGCGTACTGCTGGGCGCGGCGAGCATCGCGATCATCCTGTTCGGCCTACGTCAGATGGACCTCCTGCCCAACGTGGCGCTCAACACGCGCCGTCTGCGTCGATCGAGGTTCGGTAGGCGTATCCGAAAGCTCTGTCGCGCCATGGCGGGTGCGTCGTCCAACAAGAAGTCGCTTGTCCTGGGCCTTCTCAGCGGGTTCATGCCCTGCGGTGCCCTCGGCGCCATGTGGATGGTCGCCGCGGAGTCGGGGACGGCACTCGCGGGTGCGCTCCTTATGTTTGCCTTCGGGCTTGGTACCTGGCCGTTCATGTTGACGTTCGGTTCGCTGTTCTCGCTGCTCCCTGAGCGTGCGGCGCGCGCCCTTCCCCTGATCGGGGGAGTCGTGTCGGTCGCTTTGGGGATTTCGCTTGCGCGCATGGCCGTCATATCGATCTCCATGCTGCTGGGCGTGATGTAAGGGACGCGCGCCACGGTGCATATCGTCCGCCGGTCGTGAGAACGCGGGGTCGCTCCTACTCGACGACCTCGATCCACGCGCGATAGTAGTCGCGAGCAGTGCGGGCATCCCTGGGCTTGTCGAAGGTGAGATACTCCGCGATTACGCTTCCAGGTTCGAGCCCGGCTTTCTCCATCCAGCTGATACTCTCGCCAAGATTGTTGGTCCCCGAGTAGAAGTACTCCGTTTGCAATAGAAACTCAACATAGCGACCGACTCCGGCATCGATGCTCCAGACGGGTTTCGGATCCTGACCGGGCTGGAGCCCGATGGAGCAGTCGATGAAGCGTTCCGGTTTGCGAGCGTTGGCGATGTAGACGGCGAAATGCGTGCGCTCCGGAGACCTGAGGTAGGCCTGGAGTTGGGTTTTATCTTGCATGGCAAAGCGGTAGAGCTTTTCGATGCGCGGGCGCTCGACGATACGGGGGCCGTTCGCCTTGAGCGCATAGTAGGTCCGTATGGCCTTGTTGCGCCAGCTGAGCATGGAGAGCGCGCGGGTGACCTGTTCGAGCGTACGCTCCACGGTCTCCTCCGCCTCGTCGAGATAGACGGCCGCCTCGTTCACCGGTGCGGATAGCAGCTTCTTGATGGTGCTGACGGGAACGCCCGCATCGCGCAGCAGGACCACGTCGGTGAGGTGGGCCAGGTCCTCGGAGGTATAGCTGCGGTATCCCGAATCTTGGCGATGGGGACTCACAAGCCCCTTTTTATCGTAGAAGCGCAGGGCGGAAGGCTTGATGCCGAGAAGTCGCGCGGCGTCGGATACATCGAATGTGGGCTCGGTCTCTGTGGGCATGTCGTCTCCTACCGTTGGTGCCGCGAAACCGACCGTCTGTCGGTTGCGGGCATGGTTCGCGTGTTGACCTTAAACAAAGTTTAACCATTAAGGTCCTGCTATCGGCTGAAATCGATGGAAAGGGGTCGACCATGTTGAATGAACGGGTATCGACGAGCGGACAGTCGGGAGGCTGCTCCTGTTCGTCGGGGGACGAGGCGTTTTTGGCATCGCTCGACGATGCCGGTCGTGCCGTCATCCTCGATCCGAGCACCGCGTCAGTGCTGCCGAGCTCGGCGGCGGAGGTGTTCTCCTTGGGTGAGACGGGTGAGATGCCCGTTTGGACCAAGGCGCTCTGGAATCTCCACAAGGAGGTCATCGACGCCACGATCGCCGGCGGCTGGGACAACCGCAAGCATCCGTGGAACCGCGAGATGCAGGACTTTTGGAAGTATCCCATCGCCTTCACGAGCTACGGTTTTCCGTCGCTCGTGATGGATATGCCGCAGATGGCCGACGAGGTCATCGATGTGTTTAGGAAGCATATCCTGCTCATCAAGGACGCCGGGGCGTTCGACGAGTGGACGAGACTCGAGTTTGGCAAGGATCCCGTCTCGGACAAGAACATCATGTACAAGGGGCACCTCAACCTTATGTACGGCCTGTACCGCCTCATGAGCGGCGGCACCGAGTTCGACGAGGAGTACCGGATCCTCAACAAGATGATCGTGACCGAGACTGCCAACAACGGCAAAAATCGCGGTTTCTGGGGCATCGAGTGCGAGCCCGATCAGTATTTCCCGCCCTGCAACGCCGTGGGCATCATGAGCGAGAAGGTCTACGACCTCAACTTCGGCACGCATTATGCCGAGGAGGTCGGAGCCCGGGTGGCGGAGTTTATCCACGATCGCATGCTCGATCCCGTGACAGGCATAACCATGTATCGCTATCACCCCTCGTGCGACTTCGTCGAGCCCTATATCGTGGGCGACATGTGGGCCACGACGATGCTCGACTATTACAGCCCCGAGCAGTGCCAGGGCGCGTATCGGGGCGTCAAGCGCGAGTTCTTGGCGGATATCAAGGGCGGCAAGGAGTGCTACCTCAAGGCCAACCGGTTTGCCCCCGGTGCCTCGACCGACTATGAGCAGAGCACGCTCGTTCTCTATGTCCCCTTCGCGACGCGCGAGTTCGACGACCCCGAGACCTGGGAAAAGGTCAACCGCTATTTTATCGATATGTACGACATCCAGGTCGTCGACGGCACGGCGCGCTTCCTCGATGCCGATCCCACGATTGAGAGCCATGCGGAGGGGTACCTGCTTTTGGGCTGCATCCATACCAACTGGAAACGCGTGGTCGAGTTCGATTGGCCGGCGTTTCGTGAGCAGAGGGAGGGCTAACGATGGCGCTTGATCTGTTGTTTCCCAATCCGGTCGAGAGCAGTGCGCGCGATGTGTTCGGCATGACCGAGGCACATCGTCTCACTGAGGACATCGAGTGCCAGCGTGCCGGGATGATCGATTATCTCGACATCCTCAATTACATGAACGGCAACTCGTTCGACGACCGCGCCCAGACCCGTCATGCCGTCGCGTATCTGGCTTGCGCCATGCCCTCGATCGCCTATATCGACCCGCATAAGACGCGCGAGATGATCTACAACCTGGGCCTTGTGGTCGACAACATCGAGTGCGAGCGCTTGCATGCCCGCGTCGATGCCTACAACTCCGACAACATGACGCTTGCCGAGCGCGCGCTTGCCGCCGCCCTGTACCGCACCGTGAGCGGTCGCGGCGACCATGATGCGGATCTGCACGGGCTATGCGAGCGTATTTGCACCGAGTGCCGCCTCAACGCCGACCGCCAGCATATCGCTGCGCTCGACACCGCTCGCGGGCGTTTCGAGGTCCTGCCCAACGTGATGGCGCTCATGGCGCTCACCCTTGCCGACCGCGCCTTCGGGACCAACTACGCCGCTTCCGCCGCCGACGTGCGCAAACTCGTGTGCGAGATCCTGCGCGATCAGCAGACCGGCTTGTTCTTCGAGTCGTACCAGACAGGCTGCATCGGGTATACCGGCGAGGCGGTCAATCCTGCCGCGGCTTGGCATACGACGGAGCTGTGTGCCCGTGTCAACGCGATTGACATCGCTTTCGCCCACTGGCTCGACCCGGAAGGATGCGAGCGCGCCTGGGGGGCATTCAAGGAGCGTTTCATGGACGAGCTCCTGGGCATCGACGCGGACTCCCTCGCCGCATCCGTCGGCTGCTCTTATGTGACGCAGCTCGGACCTGTGGCCGAAGGGCTTCTCGGAGGCTTGCTCGCCGCCAAGGAGATGGGCGATGTCGAGGCGTTCGATGCCTTGCAGAACCACCTGCTCGAGCTTGCCGGGGCAAACATGTGGGAAGGCCACGTGATCTTCGCGGCCCTTGGGGATCTCTCGCACATGATCGAGATGTTCTCGCTGTTCGCGCGTGTCCATGTGCCGTGGGCAGATCTCTTCTCCCATGACTGGGAGACCTACTATCTGTACGACTATCGCGAAGTGAGGTAGTGATAGAACATGGCTGGAAAAAAGAAATTCAGTCTGCTGAGCATGTTGGGAACGGTGATCTGCGTCGTTCTGGTATGTGAGGCCGCGGCACCCGTTGCCGCTATCGGCAACAGCCAGTTTTTCTGGTGGATCCTTCTGACCTTTATCTTCTTGCTGCCTTACGGCCTGATCGCTTCCGAGCTGGGCACCGCGTATCCGAGCGAGGGCGGAATCTACGATTGGGTCAAGCAATCCTTCGGACGCCGTATGGCGGCTCGCGTGGCGTGGTACTACTGGATCAACTATCCCATTTGGATGGCCTCACTCGCCATCATCGCGCCCGTGCTCGTCCAGTATATGTTCGGCATCGAGTTGCCCTTCATCGTGACCATGGTCATCGAGCTCGCGTTTATCTGGGTCGTGACCTTCGTGAGCATGTCGCCGGTATCCGAGAGCGCATGGGTGCTCAATGTCTCGGCCATCGTCAAGATCGTTATCTCTCTGGGCCTTGGCGTCATGGGTATCGTGTGCTGCATCCAGAATGGTTTCGCCAACGACATGTCCCCGGCATCGTTCCTGCCTTCGGGCGGAATCGAGGGCCTCGCCAACCTTCCCGTCGTGCTCTTCAATTTCCTCGGTTTCGAGATCGTGTGCACGTTTGTGAATGACATGGAGAATCCCAAGAAGCAGATTCCCCAGGCGATCATCGCCGGTGGCCTTCTGATTGCGGCGATCTACATGTTCTCCTCGTTCGGTATCGGTGTGGCGATTCCCGTCGATCAGATCTCGGCGAGCTCGGGTATCGTCGATGCCGTCGTCGCCATGACGGGAAGCTCTAGGAACGCGCTGGTCATTATCTCCGCAGGCCTCTTCTTCATCGCCATCGTGGGCAATATGGTCTCGGGGGCGATGGGGGTCAACAACGTCGTCGCCTACGCCGCCGAGGACGGGTCGATGCCCAAGGTCTACGCCCAGCGCAACAAGAAGGGCGTCCCCATGTCGTGCGCCATCATCAACGCCGTCGTGGGCAGCGCGATTGTGATCATCGCCCCATTCATTCCCAACCAGGATATGTTCTGGGCCTTCTTCAAGCTCAATCTGTTTGCCTTCCTGGTCTCCTACCTGCCGATGTTCCCGGCGTTCCTCAAGCTTCGCAAGGAGGATCCCGACACGCCGCGCCCCTATCGCGTTCCCGGTGGCGATCTGGCGCTCAAGGTCATGGCTTGGCTGCCGTTTGTGCAGATCCTCATCTGCATCTTCTTTACGGTGGTTCCGCTGGGCTTTGACCCCGAGAGCCTTTCGCAGACGCTTCCGATAACGATCGGGGCCGTCTTGATCGTGATCATCAACGAAGTCTATCTAAGGGTCGCGAAGGTCAAATAGTGTTGCCAAGAGGGGGTCAGGGCGGATAACGGACAGAAATCCGCTTTGATCGACGGCCCGGGCGGGTCCGGTACCCTTTTTGCGGGGGCGTTTCCACAGACAGGGGACGCCCCATTTTTTTGACCTTACGGCGCTTGCGCTTTAGCGCGCGACAGCGGATAATGCCGAGCACGCGTAAACACGTTCATCACTGTTTATAGATATAGGAGGCCGCCCATGGCCATGAATTTCAAGCGCAAGCTGCCCATTCCGCAGCAGATCCGCGAGGAGATGCCGCTTTCGGCCGAGCTGACCGCCAAGAAGCAGGCGTTCGATGCCGAGGTTGCCAAGATCTTCACCGGCGAGGACGACCGTAAGGTGCTCATCATCGGCCCGTGTTCGGCTGATCGCGAGGACTCGGTGCTCGAGTACATGCACCGCCTGGCAAAGGTGGCCGAGGACGTGCGCGACAAGCTCGTCATCATCCCGCGCGTCTACACCAACAAGCCCCGCACCAAGGGTACCGGCTACAAGGGCCTGCTGCACAACCCTGACCCCGAGGCGCCCGACGACCTGCTCGAGGGCGTCAAGGCCATCCGGCACATGCATCTGCGCGTGATCGAGGAGACCGGCTTCTTCACCGCCGACGAGATGCTCTACCCGTCGAACTACCAGTACCTCGTCGACCTGCTGTCCTATGTGGCGGTGGGCGCTCGCTCCGTCGAGAACCAGGAGCACCGCCTGGTCTCGAGCGGCATCTCCGTGCCCGTGGGCATGAAGAACCCCACGGCCGGATCGACGACGGTCATGCTCAACTCCATCTACGCCGCCCAGGCGCACCAGAGCTTCATCTTCCGCAACTGGGAGGTCGAGTGCGACGGCAATCCGCTCGCACATGCCGTCATGCGCGGGTACATCGGCCTCGACGGGCGCACGTACCCCAACTATCACTACGAGCACCTCGAGCGCCTGGCTGAGCGCTACACGCCCGAGAACGGCTATGCCAACCCGGCGGCGGTCATCGATTGCAACCACGACAACTCCGGCAAGCGCCCGCTCGAGCAGTACCGCATCTGCAAAGAGGTGCTCGACAGCTGCCGCCGCAACGAGTCGATTCGCAAACTCGTCAAGGGCTTCATGATCGAGTCCTACCTCGAGGATGGTAACCAGCCGGTCGACGGCGGCGTCTTTGGCAAGTCGATCACCGACCCGTGTCTGGGCTGGGAGAAGACAGACTACCTGATCCACGAGATCGCCGAGCGCATCTAGATCGAGCGATCTTCCGGATTTGCGCAAAAGGGCGTCCCGAGTTGAATCGGGATGCCCTTTTTATTGCGAATAATCAGAAGTGATAGGTAAATTCATAGACCATCGAGTATTCGGCGTCCTGAAGAACAAAATTCCCTGATAATTCAGGCGACATAGGGCTGTATAACCGAGGCTTTGGATTTTTGCCTATCACTTTGAAATTCCCCGGGTGAGAAAAACCTGCCGAATAGGAAAACCCGGCCCAAATGAGTTCATTTGGGCCGGGTTTATATACATTTATGAGCAAAAATTATGCATCGTGCGGACAGATGACCGCAGGGTCTTATGCTGCCTCGTCGAACTGGGAGTTGTAGAGGCTCGCGTAGAAGCCGTTCTTGGCGAGCAGTTCCTCGTGCGTGCCCTTCTCGACGATGTCGCCGTCGCGAAGTACGAGGATCACGTCGGCATTGCGGATCGTCGACAGGCGGTGTGCGATGACAAAGCTCGTGCGTCCCTGCATCAGGGCATCCATGGCGCGCTGGATGA
>ERZ808240.2959-NODE-2959-length-17494-cov-30.929870_pt1 | contig 17494 bp, 18 predicted proteins | sample MGYA00521084_ERZ808240 | MGnify/ENA primary metagenome ERZ808240 (study PRJEB31516, sample SAMN03275571) | gut metagenome | biome: mammalia-associated habitat; material: feces | host: Papio cynocephalus | place: Kenya | collected 2012-08-06 ... | reverse complement strand
ACGATGTCTCAGGACCCGGACGCAGTGACCGGACTCCTCCTCGTCGAGACGGACAATTTCCCCATCGATATTATTTGAATAAAACAGTTCCATTATGTTTTCTCTTTACTCTCCCACAGCATTTTCCACGCACAAAGATTTCGCGGCTTCACTTCGCCGGCTATTTCCTTATTATATCAATCGAGGCGTCAAGCCCCACCTTAATGATTGACGAGGCCTGTCCGGTCGCCCCGCCTTCAAGTGCGCGGTCAACAACATAGTCAACCCCGTCAAGCAGCGGCTTCGTGATTTCAGAGAAGCTCTTAGGGGTCGGCTCTCCGGAAATGTTCGCCGAAGTGGAAACCAGGGGCCGGCCGAGCGCCGCGACAAGTTCCCGGCAGAAATCCATCATCGGAATACGGATTCCCACCGTCCCGTCCGCCGCCACGACATTATAAGCCAGACGGTGACGCTCCGCCTGTTGTCCCTCCTCGCCATAAACCGCTCCAGGGTAGATTATTGTCATCGGCTTGTCATTGACCTCAATCAGCTGCACGGCCATCTCCGGGATTTCCCGGACATAGCGGCAAATCATGTCCACATCCGAAGCGAGCAGCACCAGCGATTTGCTGTCGGAACGATGTTTCAGAGCATAGATTTTTGCCACGGCCTCGGGGTCGGTGGCGTCGCAGCCAAGCCCCCAGACGGTGTCGGTAGGATATAGAATAATCCCGCCCCCGCGAAGGACATCAAGCGTCCTCTTCAGTTCTTCCTTATAGTCATTCATGTTCATGTATTTTTATATTCTTATCTCTCAATGTGTTGCCCAAAGCTTATGATTTCGTCTCCATACCCGGTCACGCCATGTCAGTCATTTTTCACGACAAAATCCGCCACGACAGGAAAATGATCCGAGAAACGAACCCGGTCGGTCCTGTGCGCGGTCGGCGTCCATTCATCCGGAATGAACACATAGTCGATGCGCAGCATGGGCCAGAACGCGGAATAGCTCGCCCCGAAACCCCGTCCTGCCTCCACGAAAGTGTCCTTGCGGCCGCGGCTCATGCGGTGGTAGGTATATGACATCGGATTGTCGTTGAAATCCCCGCACACAAGAGCCTCCACAGGACTGTCCTCAATGTGGGCGAGTACATCATTGACCTGCTTCGGACGACGCACGATGGACTTCCTGTATTTCCGCTCGGTTTTCTGCAAGGTTTCCCTGTCTCCGGTAATCGATTTCCATATGTTCGTCATGGATATGGCGTAACTCTCGAAATGACAATTGTATATCCGGAACTTACGACCTCCGGACACATAGTCGGACCAGAGTGCGAGATTGCTGCTGTCCTCAAACAGAACCTTTCCCTTCCCCGCGACCGGCAGGCGGCTCAGGGTCATGTTCCCGCAGTAGGCTCCGCGTCCCTTAAGCAGATAGTATTCAGCATTATAGCCCGGCATACGGGAGCTGACGAAAGACTTCAGCGCGGCAGGATTGTCGGTGATATATTCCTGAAGGCAGATTATGTCCGCATCCTGACGGCTCAGGTAGGCAAAAACCGAATCCATGCACTCCTCACGCGACATCCGGTCCCTCCGGTAGGCGAACCTATCGACATTGTAGGTCAGGAGCCTCAGCTTTGAAACACCACCCCTCGCAGCGGGAACTGCGACTCCTCCCTGTGCAACCTCCTCCTGTGCAACCTCCTCCTGTGCTCCGGAACTGCCGAAACGGACATAGCGCCCGACGAAGAGCAGCGAAGGCAGGATGGCAAGCAGCGGAATCAGGAAAAGTCGGGAGCGCCGCACCCCGGCCCAGACCATCAGGACAATATTCAGAAGCAGCGCCGGGAAAAACAGCAGCCCGAAAATGGAGAAGAACCAGACCTTCGCCGGATCAGCGACAATGGAGACATAGGACAGCAGGAGCAGCCCCGCCGCCGCAAGCATCAGCACCCCCGCCGAAATGCCCACGAACAGATTCCCTTGCCGTTTTTTCTTCTTTTTCATGACACTGCCGTCCTCAATGTAAGACGATTATTCTATATATTTCTTGAACGGAAGGACATAGGTCTTGTACATTTTATCACACCTTGCCTCGGCACTTTTGACAAATGCCCGTATATACGCCATCGCCCATTGCTCGACTGTTCCGTTAAAGGATTGGTCAAGCTCACTGACATGGAACTGTATCTGCATAGCAGCAGCCCAGTTTATATACAGCGAAGACGGATTACACCGGAACAGATTTCTCCAATGGGCGTTGATGCACCTCAAACTGTCCTGTTCTTCAAGCCATTCGACCTCCACATAATGGATTCCTACAGAGGAAAAGTCGTTGTTGTCAATCATCAGGGCGCAGGCCTGAACCAACTTATAGGCAGAAATTATGTTGGGAGCCATCGCCCTCTTCGACATATTACGCGTCTTGACGTCAATAAGATCGAATTTCCCGTCATCATACCACAGAATGTCCGCAGTGTCATCCTGTTTCTCCGCAAAAACATTTTCCGGATTCCAATCCCTCGTAGCCTTGTCGCTGCGGCTCAGAAGAAACAGTGCCACAGGAGATTCAAACAACGCCTTTCGAGCCTCGACACTGATATTTCGAGGATTCTTCAAATACAGGTCATTAAGATACTCAAACTGCTTAAAAATTTTACCTGCATATTTGTCCTTCAGAAGATGATAAGTCAGTTTCTCAAACGGCTCCCCCGCAGCATGACCGGACAGAGTCCCGTTGTCCGCCTTGTTGGGACGCTCCACGACCAGACCGACAAGTTCCTCAATCAAAGAATCATAATCAATGATATTCATGACAACAATTTATTAAAGTTATTATCTATAGAGTCAAGCGTTTCCGGTTTCCTGAACCGGATGTAGTCCTTGACCGCCCGCGTGATTGTGTCGTGAACTTTTACCTCTTCCGGATTGTCCCAGTCAATCGGGCGATATGGTATGCTCGCTATCGGAGCCTCGGAAAATTCGACGATATATCCCTTTACGATGCCATTGAACCCAAGCCACTCATATACTCTCCGATTATTCAGAAACGCAGTGACATATTCTATACTTTCCCGGCAATTCGGCTTCAGCAATATTCCAGTCACATCCTGCAATGGATAGACCCCTTCGTCGGCAAGAACAAACCGGAAATGATCCTTATTGGAAATCCTCTCCTTGCAGGGTACCAGTATTCGTTTGGCCTTCCTGCTGAACAGTGACAAATTGCGTGGGAACACAAATTCCCAATACTTCGTGTCTTTTCCATAGTCATAACGGCTTTCAAGTTCCTTTTTGTATGGTACAATCTGCCGATAAATGTTGGGCATCGTGCTTGCGAACGTGTCTTCGTCGATTCTTTCCCGCATAAAGAAATACCTGCTTTCCGAAGACTCGAAATAATAGTCCAAATCCTTTGATTTCAAGACATTTATCACATTGTCGAGTTCGCGGGAGTTAAGTGTATCAAGCTTCGAGACATTGAATGCCTTGTCGAGTCCCGACACCATTCCGTTGCCTATGTCACAAAAATCTCCTATGCGATATATCGCCGGCTCATCACGAAACAGAGTGTCGGTCTCCCGTGTGCAGGAACGTTCAAAGTCCGACAACAGATCTTGCTGTTCAGCCGTCGCGAGCAGCCATCTTCCGCCGGATTCAAACTGAGGAATATGACAGACGTCGAAACAACTTCCGTCTTTCAGTTCCCCGGAGGACGGTGCGCCTTTTTTGTTGTAGCGATGGAGTGCTACGGTGTCCTGACGTTCGTTTGATTTGACATATCTGAACACGACAAACGACGCGCAGACACCATCAAACAGCGGGGCTTCCTTAAAATGATATATGTCAGTAAAATACCCGTTATGAGCCATATAGCTGCGCAACGACGCGGAGTTTGTCGTGTTCATCCAATATTCAGTACAGATGAATATGAGTTCGCCGCCGTCATTGAGCTGTTCTATGCTTTTGAGAATGAATATGAAAAGATAGTCGCACAGACTGTTGAAATATCTGTTCCATAGAGGGGAACGGCCAAGCTCATCCTTGAGCTCCGGTTCAAGATTCTTCCATCTTATATAAGGCGGATTTCCTATGACAACATCATATTTGTCATCTACGGGAGAGCTGACGAAACTTTCATATCGGACATAACTGAAACTATTGTCAAGAGAATGGTCTATTTCATATGCATCCAGATTGCTGAATCCGTCTTTTTCAAGATTCTTAAGGAAAACCCCCTCTCCACATGAAGGCTCAAGCACCTTGGCTTCCTTGCCATGTCGAATCAGACCTACCATAAACTCCGCGACGGAATCTATGGTAAAATACTGGCCATATTTGTTCTTATCCTTCATTCTCAGCCGTTGTAGTAGTCGTACATCTTGTTGCCTTTTTTCCACCAGAGGATGAGAATCAGGCCGAAGAGCATGCCGCCGAGGTGGGCGAAATGGGCGACGCCGCCGCCCGTGCCGGTGATTCCGGTGAGAAGCTCGATGGCGGCGAAGATGAGGACGAACCACTTGGCCTTCAGCGTTATCGGAGGAAAGAGCAGGGTCATCAGCGAGTTCGGGAAAAGCATCGCGTAGCCGAGAAGCAGGCCGTAGATTGCGCCGGACGCGCCGACCGTAGGAGTCATGCAGAGAGTCTGGATGGAACGGTGCGCCATGAGCGCGGCGTCAACGGCTCCGGTGTTCACTATGTGCTCCCAATGCAGGCACTGCAGCCATTCCACCCCGGTGTGCAGAGCAGCCGCGCCGAGACCGGTCACAAAATAGAACAGCAGGTACTTCTTCGGTCCCCAGACTCTTTCGAGCACGCTGCCGAACATATAGAGGGTGAACATATTGAAGAATATGTGCCAGAATCCCCCGTGCATGAACATATGCGTGACGAACTGCCACCAGTGGAAATACTGCGACTTGGGATAGAAAAGGGCGAACGTCTCGTACATGAAGTCCGGGCGAAGCTCCGAGATTATCCAGACCAAGAAGTTGATGATGATTATGTTTCTCGTCACCGGCGGGATTGTGCCGAGGAATCCCCGTCCTCCGCTGTTGTTGAATCTTAACTGCATTCTTTTTTTCATTTATGCCGTCCGCACTCCTCTGTAGCGGAGAGCGCGGACGGTCCGATTAAAACTTTCTGTCAAGCTCGTCCGCCGGGATTATCACCATGGTCTTCCGTCCCGCCGCCGTGAACTCCGGGTTGGTGCTGGTCATAAGCGCGTCAACCAGACGCTGTGCCTCGTCCGCGTTCCGCACCCCGTCATAGCCCGACGCGCCGAGCACGGCAAGCTTCCCGGCCATGTCCGAGCGCACCAGTTCCGAAATCGCCGAATGGTTGTCCTGAAGCAGCAGGAGCAAGTCCCCGACCATGGCCTCCACTCGCCCCTCGTCCGAAGAATACCCCGCCGGAATCGCATTCACGACCACAGAGTCCGTCCCGAACGGGGAGATGTCGAAGCCGAAGCCCTTCAGAAGTTCCGCGTTGGCCTCAACAATCGGCACATTCTCCACCCCGACCCTCACCGAAACCGGGAAGAGCAGAGTCTGGGAGAAGCGCTCGGAATCATCCTCGCGTCGGCCGCTGATGAAACGGTCGTAGAGAATCCTCTCCATGGCACGGCGGGCGTTCACAACAAGAAGCCCCGACTTGGAGTTTGTCACGACATACTTGTCCTGAACCGTCACAAAGCTGCGCGTCACGCTGAACCTGTCCTCGAACAGCTTGCCGTAGTCGTCGCGGCGGTCAACATAAGCGGAAGTTCCATAACCGCCTCCTGCACCGGAGAGTCCCTGCCTGGTCTGGCTGCCGGCAAACGGATCCGGCTGGTTCTGGAAACCGTCATTGTCAAAGGGATTGTAGTCGCTCACCGGCATAGACGGCTCCGAAATCGGCCTGTACTCGTCGGCGTTGCTTCCGACCGCCGGGAGTTCAGGAGCGGAGCCGAGCTCAAAGTCTATGGATGACGTCCCGAACGAATTTTTCCCGAGAGTCTCACGCACGCAGGCATATAGAGTCTGGAACACGAGAGAGTCGTCCTCGAACTTGATTTCCGCCTTCTGCGGATGGACATTCACATCGACATTGTGGGGGTCGACGTCAAGGTAGATGAAATATGTCGGAGTCGTCCCCTCGGCAATCATCCCCTCATATCCCTTCATCACGGCCTTGTGGAGATAGGGGCTGCGGAAATATCTCCCGTTCACGAAAAACAGCTGGTTGCCCAGTCCCTTCCTCGCCTTGTCAGGCCGGCCGATGAATCCGGAAATCCGCATTATGGAAGTCTCGGCGCTGATGTCCGTGAGTTCTGAGGCCACGCCTGCCCCTACTATGTCCTGGATTCTGAATTTCAGAGAGTTGGCAGGCTTGAGCACATAGACCTCGCGGTTGTTGTGAATCAGAGTGAAGCTTATGTCAGGGCGCGTGAAGGCCACGTGCTGAAATTCCGTCACTATGTGCTTGAGCTCAACGCTCTCGGACTTGAGGAACTTGCGGCGCGCCGGAACATTGTAGAAGAGGTTGCGCACGGAGAAGTTGGAACCGACCGGAACGGCCGTCTCGATGACCGAGAGCAGTTGGGAGTCCGCGAAATCGACCTGACATCCGACCTCGTCCTCTGCCCTGCGCGTCTTGAGCGTGACCTCGGCCACGGCGGCGATTGACGCGAGCGCCTCCCCCCTGAAGCCGAAGCTGCGGATGTTCATCAGGTCCTCGGCGGAGCTGATTTTCGAGGTGGCATGACGCTCGAACGCCAGCACGGCCTGGTCGGGAGACATCCCGCACCCGTTGTCGATGACCTGAATCTGCGTCCTCCCCGCGTCCTTTATGATGACGCTGACCTGAGTCGCTCCGGCATCTACCGCGTTCTCCATAAGTTCCTTCACCACAGAGGCCGGCCGCTGGACGACCTCCCCGGCGGCTATCATGTTCGCTATGTTGCTCGGCAGTATTTTTATATCCATATCACGCGAAAAGCAACGGGTAATACTTGGCAATCAGATAGATAACCACGAATGCGAGGATGAGCGTGACCATTCCGATGATGCGCTGTGCCTTGCCTGCGCCGCGCGTCTTGGAATAATTCCCGTTCCTGAGACTTCCCTTGATATGCGCTCCCGGAACATAAGTCTTCTTCAGCGACCCGTCAACAGCCCCGAACTTTTCCTTCAGCGCCTCCTTCTCCTCGTCGTAGTAGCGCGGTCTGTAGTTGAAGACCCTATGTTCCTGAGTTCCGAAAAATCCGAAATTGAATATTCCCATAATCCCGTCATTTATTGATTGATGCCCCACATTCCCGTCGAACGAAAGGACATATCCTGCAAATTTAAGCATTTTTCATTATTTTTGCACGCGATAGACGGGTCATTGCGACGAAAGAATACACCCGTGAAATGTGAGATATATTAGAGATATATTGGGGGAATATGAATATGGAAGACATACGGATAGGCCAGGGATATGACGTGCACGCGATTGCCGAGGGAATCCCGATGTGGCTCGGAGGAGTGAAAATTGACGGACCGACGGGGTTTGTGGCACATTCCGACGGAGACGTGGCGATTCACGCGCTGTGCGACGCGATGCTCGGGACCCTCGCGCTCGGGGACATAGGCAAGCACTTCCCGGACAATTCCGACGAGTTCAAGGGCATCGACAGCAAGATTCTGCTCGCCCGCGTGAATGCCCTCGTCAGTGAGAGGGGCTACAGAGTCGGAAACGCGGACATCACCATCGCGCTTCAGGCTCCGAAACTTGCAGGATACATCCCGCAGATGCGCGAGACCATCGCCGGCGTGCTCGGCTGCGCTCCCGACCGCATCTCAGTCAAGGCCACGACGACCGAGCATCTGGGCTTTGTGGGACGTGGGGAAGGCTGCGAAGTCTGGGCTACCGTTTTATTGCGGGGCTAATAAAAGGCGGTCTACTGCGTTGCACGTCTTGCCAAAATCCTCACAACCATCAGGTTGCTGCGGTATTTGGCTTCGCCGTGCGCCTTGCATCCCATCCTTTTCTTCATCCCCTTTCTTTAAGTATATTATACAGTATACAATAAAAAAACTCTCTGAAATTCAGAGAGTTAATCGTTTGTAGCGGGACCCAGGATTGAACTGGGGACCTCATGATTATGAATCATGCGCTCTAACCAGCTGAGCTATCCCGCCATCGTTGTTTTGCCCGCGAAAGGCATTTTGTTGAGATAGAAGGATTCGAACCCTCACTGACAGAGCCAGAATCTGTAGTGCTACCATTACACCATATCTCAATGTCCGCCCCGAATTTGGGACTGCAAAGGTACGAAGGTTTTGTTAATATGCAAAAAAAAATCTCACTTTTTTCAGCATTATTATCAAGACAATCGTTTTTACACGATGCGGTCAAATATCAGGCGAACCGCCTTTCAGCCCCCCGTCGTCACTGTTCCTCAACATTATCGTTGATTTCCTTGAAGTAGTTGTGCACACGGCTCAGGCGGATTGACGCGCCGACGAGTACCGCGCCGAATACGATGAGACCGACGCCAAGGAGAACCACAACGGCGCTCACTCCGATTGAGAACGGCTTGAGGACAATCATGATTGCGAGAAGAAGCATCAGCACGCCCCCGCAGATCAGCCACCCGGAGCCGGAAACCTTAAACGCGCTCATGTCTCCGGCAAGTCCTATCACCATGAAACTGTGATAGATGAGCCAGATTCCGAGAACAAACGGAAGTGTCACCATCATGACCTGAGGACATGCGCAGAGCATGATGCCCACAAGAAGGTCAAGGATGCCTCCGACAATGTTGTAGCCCCTCATCATGAACCAGTTGCGGCTGCTCACGGCCAGGACAAGTTCCGTCACTCCTGTCAGGAGCATGACCACGCCGAAAGCGACGCTCAAAATTTCATAGCTGTCTTCCGGGTAGAAAAATACGGCGACACCGCCCGCGATGATGAGCAGTCCGGCGATGAGAAGCATCCACCAGTTCCTGACAGCCTTGGCTGCCCGACCGGTAATCTGTGAAATAAAGTCCAGCATAATCAAAAATCTTTAAGTTTATACTCTTTTCGGGAATATCTCAATCCCGGCGGGATTCGCGAACAAATTTGAAGCCAACACTCCGTGTATCCAAATAAAAAGACTAACTTTGCAGATGCTGTCCCTCAACGGACTGCGGGTGTCGTAATTATTACGACCGAATAATGTCGGACAGATTTTGTTATTGATTAGCTTTCATGAAGGCATTTGTCAGACTCATAGCGCTCGCTGCCGCCGTGTTTGCCCTGTCGGGGATTCGCGGGGCGGAGGCCGTGCAGGGTGACGACGAGGCTAATGAAAGGCAAGTCAATTCCCAATCGTCACTTTTCAGCGCCGAGGACAGAGGGCAGGAGGATGCGGACTGGTGCAACCGGAGTGCCCTGATTGACGGAGGCCTTGAATTTTCTGCCGCAAGGACCGTCAGCCCGGCTTCCCGCGTCCGCAGTTTCTCAGAAGAGAGGAACAACAGCCCGCAGCATTCGCGCACGGGATTCTTCCGCGGCGGAAAGACTGTCTGCACTGCGCGCCCCTGTAATTTCATGATGGACCGCATCACGAGTCCCGTGAGCGGAGCCCTGTCCGGGCTCTCATCCGCCGTTGCTCTCGAACGACTGCGGATTTAAAATCAGAAGCAGGTTATTTTTTCAGGTTTCTTAGAAACCGCCGCTCCTTCCGAGCAAAAAGACCTCTCACTTCGTTCGGGACGACAGATTGCCCCGTTCGAGGTCGAGTACCTTGGAATAATCTGAAAACAAATAATATAATACTATGACAAAAGATTTCAAACGGGTGCACAACGCGCTCGACATCATCATATCATCCGTTCTCGTCATCGCGGGAATCATCACCGTAATCATTCCGTCCTCAGTCGGAGTCAACATCCTCGGCTGCTGCCTCGCATTCTGCGGAGTCGTGCTCTTCTTCACGACAAAGTCCGGCTACAAGGACTGCAAGTCCGGAATCTGCTTCTGCAAGAAGACCAAGTACTTTCCTGCAAGCCGCAAGGCCGAGATTCTCGACGCCCTGAAGAACGATCCTTCCAAGATGGACTGGAGCGAGACAGAGGCCGGGAACGGGCTCAAGGTCGATGTCTATGTGAACAGGAAGCAGAACCTCGTGTTCGTCCACTGCGCGGAATACATCCCGTACAGCTATCAGGACTGCTCCGACTGGTTCGCCTTCAGTCTCGACCAGGTCGGCAACCTTATAAAGTAAGTCTCTGAAGAAAAATTTTACTCCACTATTTTCAAAAAACCGCAAACCGGCCCGGACCGACTGTCCGAGCCGGTTATTTAATAAGCGTCGTGCGGAGCACCACTTCCCCTTCGAGGGGACGGGAGGGGTCTAATACAAGGGCAGACCGCCTTTTAGGCGCCCCGTCATGCCACTAAGACCAGCACCTGCGCGGCAAGGATGCGCAGAAACATCGACAGCGGATAGACCGTCGAATAGGCCACCGCGGCCTCGTCGCTCTCGCAGATGGAGTTCGCGTAGGCAAGGGCAGGCGGGTCGGTAGTCGCGCCGGCAATCATGCCGATGATGGCGAAATAGTTCAGGTGCAGCACAATCCGCGCGAACGCCGCGACAATCAGGAGCGGGAGCGTCGAGATGATGAAGGCATAGAGAATCCACCAGTAGCCGCCGTTCATGATGGTCTCGACGAAGCCGTCGCCGGCGCTGATGCCCACGGCGGCGATGAAGAGGCAGATGCCCACCTGACGCATCATCAGGTTCGCCGACGGTGAGATGCCCGTGCGGAGCCCCACTCTGGCGCTGAACGAGGAGATGAGTATGGAAACGATGAGCGGGCCGCCGGCAAGTCCGAGCTTGACCGGAACTGACATTCCCGGGAAGAAAATCGGAATCGAGCCGAGGAGCACGCCGAGCATGATGCCGAGAAAGACCGGCCCGACGTCCGGGGACTCAATCTTCTGAGCCACGGCGGCCTTCGCCTCGTGGTCAATCTTCGTGTCATGATTCTGTTCCTTGTCGAGGCTGATGCGGAAAATCACTCGTATAAATATGACACTGAGAATGATGCCCATTACGCCCATCGGGTAGGCCACGGCATATCCGCAGGCGAACTTGGCGTTGTTCAGTCCCTCGTGCAGGTCGGAGAACGTCTGCTGCGCCGCGCCGAGTCCCGGCGTGTTGGTCACCGAGCCGTAGAGAACGCCGGTCATCGCGAAGAGATCCTCGCCGGTGATGACATGAATCAGATAGGCGGTGACGGTTCCGAGCAGCACGATGCCGGTAGCGAGCAGGTTCAGCGTCACTCCCCCGCTCTTGAACGACGAGAAGAAATGCGGTCCCACCTCCAGACCTATCGAATAGACAAAGAGTATGAGTCCGAACTCCTTGACGAAATGGCAAGTCGTGGGGTCAAGGGTAAAACCGAGCTGTCCGAGGAATATCCCGATGAACAGAATCCATGTCACGCCGAGCTTCACGCCCTTTATCTTGATTCTGTCGCACAGCAGTCCCGCCGTGATTGTCAGGGCTATGATTATTATCGAATGTGCCACGCCCTGTCCTGACACAAGATTATTCAACCATTCCATATTTTCAATTATTTTCCTTTATGCGCCCCGACTCATTCCATCTCAGCGCAAAATTTAACAGCGAAAACAAACCGTGAGATTAGGGTTGAAGAAAAGGCAGACCCGTTATTCAAGGCCGTCGATGCGCCTCTTCCTCACAGCCTCAGTCTCGCACAGAATCCGGATGAACTCCTTGGCCGACTTCTTCCTGTAGGCTCCCTTGAGTATGTGGAACGAGCCCTCCATCAGATTGTGCTCGGCGTCAATCGGAATCGCCCGCAGATAGTCGTGGGACTGGATTGAAGCGGAAGAGAGCACGGTCGCGAAATTGCTGTTATACACCAGCCTCAGAAGCGGCGTGATAAGGTCGAACTCGATGGCCGCCTTGATTTCCACGCCCTGGGCCTTGCACAGTTCCTCGAGCAGGTTGCGCGCCTGAAGCCCCTTCGCGGGAAGAGCCAGCCTGTACTTCGCGAGTTCCCTGACCTTCACCGACTGAAGCGAGGCGAGAGGATTGTCCTGAGAGACAACGAGAGAGAGCCTGTCGTCGAAAATCACGTGCGACTCGATGAGCGGACTCGTTATTGAAGGCTTGTAGGACAGCACAAAGTCAAGCTCGTGCTTGATGAGCTTGTCCAGAAGCTCGCCCATCGTCTTGTAGTGAATTTCAAGATCGATGCCCGGATACTGTTTGTTGAACGCAAGGATGGCCTCCACCATCATCAGGGAGAACGAGTGCGTGACTCCGATTTTCAGCCTGCCGCACTTCATGTTGCTGAGGTCATACATCCGGCTCACGCAGTTCTCCGCCTGATAGAGGGCCTCCTGCGCGAACGGGAGCAGCTGTTCCCCGGCCTCGGTGATGACAACCCCGTGGCTGTTGCGGGTGAAGAGTTCGACCCCGAGGTCGTCCTCGAGCTGCCTGATGGTCGCCGACAGCGTGCTCTGCGTTATGCACAGCTCGCTTGCCGCCGCCGAAAAGTTCAATGTCTGTGTAAGTTTTACAAATGCCTGTAGATGACGCAGTTCCATAAAAATCAAAAAAGCAGGTAAAGACTACCTGCAAATATAGTTCATTCGTGACTAAAATTCAAATGTCACAACTACTTGACCATCCCGTTCCTTACGTCCATGTCCTTGTGACGCCTTACGGCGAATGAGAGATGCTTGCCGGACTTGGCATAAGCGTTGAACAATGAGGCAACTGCGCAAATAACAACCAGAGAAACAAAAATTGCCGTTTTCATAAATACCTTTACTTTAACACCACTAATTTTTACGGCTGCAAAGGTACATCCTTATTCCACGCCTGTCAAACAACGGTTATGAATTGTTCCTATTGCGGCAATCGGAATCCGCGATTGCCGTCCGCCCCATCCAGTCACACGAGGTCATTCCCCGAGCACATAGACATCCTCGTCCGGGGCCGAGAAGAAGAATTTCTCGCGAGCGAACTTCTCAAGGGAGTCGCGGTCGGTCTTCAGGTCATTGATGCGTCCGTCCATTTCGACGGTCTTTTCCTCATATTCCCGAATCTGACGGTTCATCGACACGATTTCGGCCTTGGCCCGAATCCAGCTGATGAATGTGTTTCCGTGTCCGAATGTCCAGGCATAGAGGAATACCGCCAGAACCACCCCCGCGAAGCACAAGAATGACTTCTTCGGATTCCTGAGAGCCTCCCGCAGATTCCCGAAAGTGCTCTTAATCTTTTCAAATATGTCCTTAATTCTGCTCAAAACAAAAAAAATTACCGCATATCTCTGCAAAATTAACTATTTTTGTAGGATTTTGAGACTTTGTTCCGCATTTTGTGCGAAATATGCATGAATTCCGTGAAACGGACTCATACTTAATAAGGATACAACTTAATAAAAAAAATTATTATGAAACCTACACTTCTTGTACTTGCAGCCGGAATGGGCAGCCGTTACGGCGGACTTAAGCAGATGGACGGACTCGGCCCGAACGGCGAGACAATCATCGACTATTCTATCTATGACGCCGTGCAGGCCGGATTCGGAAAGGTCGTGTATATCGTCAGGGAATATTTCCTTGAGGACTTCAAGAAACACGTCGCGGAAAGGTACAGCCACGTGAAATGCCTCGACGGCACGCCTCTCCAGTTCGACTTCGTGATTCAGGAACTCGACAAGATTCCGGCAGGATTCACCCTCAATCCCGAGCGCGTGAAGCCGTGGGGGACCAACCACGCCGTGCTTATGGCCAAGGACGTCATTCACGAACCGTTCGCTGTCATCAACGGTGACGACTACTACGGAAAGGAATCGTTCAAGGTACTCGCAGACTGGTTCAGGAAGAACGAGGGTTCGACGGGCAAATATGCTCTCGTGGGCTTCGAGATTGACAACACGCTCTCTGACTCGGGCACCGTGTCACGCGGAATCGGAACTGCCGACGAGCACGGGTTCCTCACTCATGTCGAGGAGCATCACAACGTCATCCGTCAGGCCGACGGAAAGATTCACGCGACGAACAGCGAGGGAGAGGACGTGATTCTTGCGGACAAGGCTCTCTGTTCCATGAATATGTGGGGCTTCACGCCTGACTACTTCGAGAAGAGCGAAAAAGTCTTCGTTGACTTCCTCAAGGAGAACATCAACAATCTCAAGGCCGAATTCTACATTCCGAACGCCGTTGATGTCCTCATAAAGAAGGGCGAGGCAAGCTGCGAGCTCATTTCAACCCCTTCACGCTGGTTCGGGGTGACCTATCAGGCCGACAGACAGGGCGTGGTTGATAAGTTCAGGGAGTTTGCGGAGAAGGGCATCTATCCAACGCCATTATACAAGTGATGAAGAAAAAGAACTTTGACCTTTTCGGGGCTTATGCGTTCTATGTGCCTGGAGGCACGGGAATATTCTGGCTCACCGTGATGTTCATGCTGGGTGCGATACTCGGCAACATCGTCACGGTGGGTCTGACTTTCGGCGTGTCGGCGGACTTCGCGACGAGATACGGTATGCTGATTTCATATCCACTGATGTTCATTCCGGCGATGCTCTTCGCGTCGTCAGCAAGCCGCAGAAACGGCATGTTCGAAGACGGCATCGCGCTGGACAGCAGAAACTTCGGGAAATATGCAGGGTGGTGCATCGCGCTCATCGTCTCGATTGCCACCATCGCGGCCGCGTTCCTGACCGATGTCTTCAATGCCATTCTGCCGCAGATGCCGGAGACTCTCAAAAAGGTCTTCGAGCAGATGATGGGCGGCCCTCTCTGGGTGACCCTGCTCTGCGTCTCCGTGTTCGCGCCGTTCTTTGAAGAATGGCTGTGCAGGGGAATGATTCTCAGAGGACTGCTCCAGAAGATGAAACCCGGTTGGGCGATTGTTCTTTCGGCTCTCTTCTTCGCCGTCATACACCTCAATCCGTGGCAGGCCATTCCGGCCTTCGCTCTCGGATGTCTCTTCGGATATGTCTATTACAGGACAGGTTCGCTGAAGCTGACGATGCTCATGCACTGCGTGAACAACACCTTCGCGACACTCGTCAGCAGGATTTCGGGGCTCGATGAGGCGGAAAGTTTCATGGATGTGCTGAGTCCGTGGGCATATTGGCTCGAATTCGTCGCCTGCGCGGCGATAGTCGTCGCGGCGGTCGCGGCGCTGAGCGGCATCAGGATAAAGGACGGAGAGAAGTCGAACTGCGACAGGATTAAGTTTGAATAAAAGATTTCCGGCAGGTTTCTTCCGGATTACAAAACTGAGTTACCATGAATTTTTCTGACATTGCATATTGCTCGGACAAGTACCAATATACGATGGGAAAATCCTTCTATGAGAGCGGCAGGAAAGACTCCGTGGCCGTTTTCAATATGTTCTACAGAGTTGCTCCAGAAAACAACAACTGGGCTGTTGTGAGCGGAACCGAGGAGGTCATCGAGATGATTCTCTCCATGGGCGACAAGCCGGAGTCCTTCTTTGAGAAGTTCCTGCCGGGAGACGACTATGCCGAGTTCAGGAAATATCTCGCCGGGATGCGCTTCACGGGCAATGTCTATGCGATGAAGGAGGGCGAAATCGCTTTCCCGAACCAGCCGATAATCACTGTGGAGGCACCCCTGATTGAGGCTCAGGTGCTTGAGACTCCGCTGTTGTGCATAATGAACCATCAGATGGCGGTGGCGACCAAGGCTTCGAGAGTGTGCCGCAGCACCAACCGGCCGGTCAGCGAGTTCGGTTCAAGGCGCGCACACGGTCCGTGGGCTGCGACCTACGGGGCAAAGGCGGCAATCATCGCCGGCTGCGCGGGCACTTCCAATGTCCTCACCGGAATCTATTTCGACTGCGGCTCGACGGGAACCATGGCGCACAGCTATGTCACGACTTTCGGATGCTCGGTCCACGGGGAGTTCGCCGCCTTCGACACCTACATCAAGACCCATCAGGGCGAGAACCTCATCCTGCTTATTGACACCTACGACACGCTCCACTGCGGCATCAAGAACGCCATAAAGGCCTTCCGCGCCAACGGAATAGATGATGACTATCCGTTCGGCTACGGAGTGCGGCTCGACAGCGGCGACCTCGCCTACCTCTCCGTTGAATGCCGCCGCATACTCGACGACAATGGTCTGAGAAACTGCAAAATTTTCGCGACGAACTCTCTGGACGAATACCTCATCAGCGACCTTGAGCGTCAGGGCGCGGCGATTGACTGCTACGGAGTGGGCGACGCGATTGCCACGAGCAAGGCCGCCCCATGCTTCGGCAATGTCTATAAGCTCGTGCAGATTGACGGGACTCCCGTGCTCAAGCGTTCCGAGGACAAGGCCAAGCTCATAAACCCGGGATTCCAGATAACCTACAGGATTCTCAAGCACGACGAGGAAAAGGGTGACGTGTTCAAGGTCGATGTAACCTGCCTTCGGGGCGACTCGCTCAGCGAAAAGATTGAGCGAGGGGAGGAAATCACGGTCTTTGACGAATACGACCGCTACAAGTTCAAGACGTTCCCGGCAGGGAGCTACACGGCAATCCCCCTCCAGATTCAGGCAATAGCCGAGGGAAAGAGGGTCGCGCCGCACCGCAGCCTCGGGGAGAAGAGGGAATACTACAAATACACGCTGATGCATTTCAGCCCTTCGGAGCGGCGTCTGATTAACCCGCACTACTACAAGGTGGATATTTCCGACGACCTCAGCGCGAAGAAGCTCGAAATCATCAACCGCCTCGTGAAGGAAATAAACGAGTTCAGGGAAATCTGAGCGTCTGCGGATTCCGGATTTCGTGGGGATGGACATAAAACATTATAATATTGGGATATATGGAAAGAAATACGGCACTCGTCGTCGTGGATGAACTCTACGACTTCATAGACGGCTCACTTGCCTGCATCAATGCGGACAACGCCGTGAAGGAGACGCTGCGCTTCATCGACAGGAACACGGACGGCCAGGAGGGGGACAAGGATGTCGAGATTCTCGACACCTTCCCGATTCTGTTCATACGTGACCACCATCCGGCCGACCACAGCTCGTTCGCGGGCTTCGGCGGGACATGGCCGGTGCACTGCGTCGCCGGGACCCGAGGAGGGGAGATACACGAAGACCTGCGGCCGTATGTGAACGAGGAACTCACCTTCGACAAGGGCTGCGACCGCGCCTGCGAACAGTACTCCGGATTCGAGGGGCGGAACAGCGCCGGCCAGTCGCTCGGCGAGATTCTTGAACTGCTCGACGTCGGTACGGTCTATGTCTGCGGCATAGCGACCGAGTTCTGCGTCCGCAACACCTGCGAGGACCTGCTCAGGGCCGGGTTCAAAGTGAGGCTGCTGACAAAGGCGCTCGCATATGTCAGCGAGGAGGGACACCGCAAGGCGCTCGCAGAAATGAAGGCCGAGGGCATTGAACTCATATGATGGCCGACAGCCCCGCCAATTGAACAAAACACTGTCATTTCGACGAAACACCGTCATTTCGAACAA
>ERZ808240.2958-NODE-2958-length-17502-cov-43.732504_pt1 | contig 17502 bp, 15 predicted proteins | sample MGYA00521084_ERZ808240 | MGnify/ENA primary metagenome ERZ808240 (study PRJEB31516, sample SAMN03275571) | gut metagenome | biome: mammalia-associated habitat; material: feces | host: Papio cynocephalus | place: Kenya | collected 2012-08-06 ... | reverse complement strand
GCAGAGCTTCTGCGTGTTCCGCAGGATGCAATAGAGCCGCACATTGCAAATCTGATGATGGACAAAAAACTGGTCATCAGGGGAGACTGCATTTACAGCATGCCTGCCTATTATGCGGAAAATAATGTGGCAACGATGCTGCTTTCCCTGCGCAATCTCCCCGAAAAGCAGGAAGAAGATGCGATCGAAAGAGAACTTCTGCATCTGGAAAACAGAGATCAGCTGCAGCTTGATCCGCTGCAGCGCCGGGCAGTGATCCAGAGTGTGCAGAACGGTGTGTTTCTGCTGACCGGTGGGCCGGGAACCGGAAAAACAACGACGATCAATATGATGATCCGGTATTTTCTGGCAAACGGGAAAAATCTGGCGCTGACAGCGCCGACCGGAAGAGCGGCAAAGCGGATGACAGAGGCGACCGGTTATGAAGCAAAGACGATCCACCGGCTTCTGGAAGTCAATGCGGGCGGAGAAGACAGGGAAATGTTTGAAAGGAATGAGGAAAATCCACTGGAAGCGGATGTGATCATTGTGGATGAAATGTCTATGGTGGATATTTTTCTCATGCAGTCATTGTTAAAGGCAATTCCCTACGGCACAAGACTGATCCTCGTAGGAGACAGAAACCAGCTTCCTTCCGTCGGACCGGGACAGGTGATGCGTGATCTGCTGGAAAGCGGTGCTTTTGCCAGTGTCTGTCTGGAGACGATCTACAGGCAGTCGGATGACAGCGATATTATCTGGAATGCACATCAGATCCAGTGCGGCAGGGATATTGCACTGGACAATAAGAGCAAAGATTTCTTTTTCCTGCCCAGACAGGATATCAACCTGATCTACAACAATATCGTGCAGCTTGTAACGGACAAACTGCCACGCTATACAAAAACATCACCCACCGAAATACAGGTGCTGACCCCGATGCGGAAGGGACCGCTCGGTGTGGAGGCACTCAATAAGATCCTGCAGGCGTATGTCAATCCTGCGGACAGCAAAAAGAAGGAAAACCAGTTTGGGGAAAGAATCCTGCGGGAAGGCGATAAGGTGATGCAGATCCGCAACAATTATAAACTGGAATGGGAGATCACCGGACTGCACAGGATTGTGATCGATAAGGGGCTCGGTGTATTTAACGGCGACATGGGCAGGATCAGCGAGATCAATACTTATGCCAAAACGGTGCGTGTCCTGTTTGATGACGGACGTGAAGTCAGCTATGGCTTTGATGAAATGGAGGAACTGGAGCTGGCATATGCCATCACGGTACATAAATCGCAGGGCAGCGAATATCCGGCAGTTGTGATACCGGTATTTCATGTTCCATATCTGCTGGCTTATCGGAATCTCCTGTATACAGCAGTCACAAGGGCGAAAAAATGCGTGACACTGATCGGCAGTGAGGAGACTGTCCGTCAGATGATCGAAAACGGCAATACACAGACAAGATATACCGGACTGGAAGAACGGATCCGGGAGAGGATGTCTGTGATGGAGAAAGAAGAGGAGAAATAGGATGCATCATGTTTTAAATGCCGGCAGGAAAAGCGGACAGATCTTTCTGCGGCTGCTTTATCCGGTCAGATGTCCCTTCTGCGATGAAATCGTCCCGGGGTTTGAAAAGCTGGTCTGCGATACATGCAGGGAGGAACTTACACCGATAAAAAACTACTGCATGAAGTGCGGAAAGCGTGTGCGGCAGGAAGAGGAATACTGCAGCAGCTGCAGGGAGATCCCGCATAACTTCAGCAGAGGACGCTGTCTTCTGCCTTATGAGGGAAAGACCAGAAAGTCCATCTATCGCTTCAAATACGGAAAAAGACAGGAATATGCAAAGGCATATGCACAGCTTATGGCAGAAGAAATGGGAGATTTTATACGAAGCTGCGGAGCCGATGCACTGCTTCCCGTTCCGCTGCATGCAAGGCGGCAGCAGAAGCGCGGGTACAATCAGGCAACGCTTCTTGCAAAGGCACTTGGCAGCATTTGCGGCATTCCGGTCTGCTCCCATCTGATACGCAGGACAAAAAATACAATTCCACAGAAAAAGCTTACGTTCTCACAGCGTCAAAATAATTTGAAAAGGGCTTTTAAATTCACACGAAATGATGTAAAATTAAATACGATTATTATAATAGATGATATCTATACAACCGGCAGTACAATAGACGCGATCGCGCGTCTCTGTCAGGAAAAAGGAATTGAAAATGTCTATTTTCTGACGATAGCCGGCGGAAAATAGGAGGCAGTTATGAATGTAAAAAATTGCCGTAAATGCGGTAAATTGTTTAATTATGTATATGGACCTGTCATCTGCCCGGCATGTAAAGAAGCGCTGGAGGCAAAGTTTCAGGAGGTAAAGAAATATATCCAGCAGCATGGCCGTGCAACCATGGAGGAAGTGTCTGAGGAATGCGATGTCGATACAGCGCAGATCCAGCAGTGGATCAGACAGGAAAGACTGCAGTTTGCGGATGATTCTCCGATCCAGGTTGCCTGCGAGATGTGCGGCAAGATGATCAGAAGCGGTCGCTTCTGCCCGCAGTGTAAAGATCAGATGGCGCGCAAGCTCAACAGCGCCATGGGACTTTCCGGTGTGATGGTGGAAGAACCAAAGCACGACAATAAACGTGAGGATCCGAGAATGCGGTTCCTGAAGTAAGAGAAATGGAGGCTGCAATGTTAAGCCAGGAACGAATCAAACTTATGACTAAAATGGCAGCATACGAAGAAAACGAAGGAAAAAAATATATGTCGATCGGCAGTTATTTCCGGAGCGATTATATGGGAATGCAGGTCATCCGTTCCGTTATATGCGGAACACTGGCTTTCTTTTTGCTTGCAGGTCTTTATGTTTATTATCATTTTGAGACGATGATGCAGGACATCTACAAGATGGATCTGCTGCTGCTCGGACGCAGGGTCCTGTTTTATTATATTGTATTTATAGCGGCGTACAGCGTGATCACCTATGTGATCTACTCTTTCCGTTACAGCAGGGCGAAGCGCAGCCTGAAGCATTATTACTATCATCTGAAGCAGCTTGCTGCGATCTATGATATTGAAAAAGGCAGGCATTAGCCTGTATACCGTGAAAGGATGAAGTTATGTCATCATTACTTGAAATCAGAGAGAATATAAGAAATTTTTACAGCCGCAACGAAGTATATCTCCAGCCGCTTTTTAAATTCCTGCTGGCACTTGTGGCACTTTTGATGATCAACGGAAATCTGGGCTTTATGTCTAAGATAGATAATATTTTTATCGTACTGGTACTGGCACTGATGTGCTCTTTTCTTCCGGTCAATCTGCTTGTCGTGATCGCTGCGGTATTTGTGATCCTGCATTTTTATGCGGTTTCCATGGAATGTGCCGTTGTAGGCGGAGCAGTATTCCTTCTGATGCTTCTTTTATATTACCGCTTTGCACCGAAGGATGCATTGATCGTTCTGCTCCTTCCGCTTTGCTTTGTCCTGAAGATCCCGTATGCGGTACCGATCATTGTAGGTCTTTTGTGTACACCGGCGTCCGTTGTATCGGTAGCCTGTGGTGTGATCTCTTATTACATGATAGATTATGTGAAGACAAACGCGACTGTGATCAGTTCACTGGATGCGGATAATGCGGTAAGCAAGTTCCGCTATGTCATGGACGGACTTCTGAATAACAAAGCAATGCTGATCGTTTTAATTTCTTTCTGTGTTACCACAATAATTGTATATGTTATTCGTAGATTATCTGTAGATCATGCATGGACGATCGCCATGTTTGCGGGTGCGGTCGTGTCTGTGGTCATGCTGCTTCTGGGAGATCTGACTTTTGATACCAATATTTCGGTAGTTGCAACAATCCTTGGAACGGTCGTTTCTCTGCTTCTGGCAAAGGTTGTGGAATTCTTTGCGTTTAACGTGGATTATACAAGAACAGAGTATGTGCAGTTTGAAGATGACGAATACTATTATTATGTCAAGGCAATTCCGAAAAATACGGTATCCAAAGCAAAGCATACGGTAAAGAAGATCACCAGTGTATTATAAAAACGGGGACTAGGTGTTTTCATGCAACAAATCAATACTTTCATAGACAAATATCTTGCAACGGTCCATATTCCAAAGACGCTTGTATGGACAGATATTGTGGAGATCATTATTATTTCCTTTCTGGTATACCAGATTCTGGCCTGGATTCGTAATACAAGAACCTGGGCTCTTTTACGTGGGGTGCTTGTGATCCTGGGCTTTCTGATGATTGCAGCGATCTTCAATATGACAACGATCATATGGATCGCCGGAAAGATTTTTTCCGTTGCGGCGATCGCGATCGTCGTGATCCTGCAGCCGGAGCTGAGGCGGGCACTCGAACAGCTGGGACAAAAAAACATATTCAGCAGCCTTCTGCCGTTTGAAACGGCAAAAGCGCCGGAAGGCCGTTTTTCCGATAAGACAAGAAACGAGATCATCAAAGCCTGCTATGAAATGGGCAAGGTACGGACAGGTGCGCTGATCGTAATTGAGCAGAATACACCGCTTGCCGAGTATGAAAGAACCGGTATCGAAGTGGATGGTATTGTCACGAGCCAGCTGCTTATCAATATTTTTGAACATAATACGCCACTGCATGACGGTGCAGTGATCATAAGAGGAAACCGTGTGACCTGGGCAACCTGTTATCTTCCGCTTTCCGATAATATGGAATTGTCCAAGGAACTTGGTACGAGACACAGAGCAGGTGTCGGTATTTCCGAATGTACCGATTCGCTGACGATCATTGTTTCGGAAGAGACCGGGCGTGTATCCGTTGCGTATGGCGGAAAGCTGACCAGAAATGTAGATGCGGATACGCTGCGCGAAAAAATGGAAATGATCCAGAATAAGGAAACAGAAGATAAAAAGAAAAAGAAAATAACATGGAAGGGAAGGGGTAAGCGTGAAGAAAGCCAAAATATTTGAAAACCTGAGCCTGAAAATACTCGCTGTATTCATTTCCATCCTTTTATGGCTGATCGTGATCAATGTATCGGATCCGGTCAGTGATACTTCTTACAGCGATATTCCTCTGACGGTCGTGAATGCGGAATCCATTACCAGTCAGGGTAAGGTATATGATATTACAAGTGATGATACGGTATCGATCTCTGTCAGTGCCAAACGTTCCATTCTGGATTCTCTCGGCAAGGACAATTTCAAGGCGATCGTGGATCTGTCCCAGTATAATCAAAATACAGGGCTTGTTCCGGTCCGGGTCGAATCGAATAAGTACAATGACCAGATAGACAGCATGAAATCCAAGACAGAAAATGTTGCGGTGAGTGTGGAAGATAAGCTTGCAAAACAGTTTGTGATCACGCCTGTGGTGACCGGAGAACCGGAAGAAGGTTATGTGACCGGAGATGTGACAACGGCTGAAAATATCATCCGTATTTCAGGAGCGCAGTCTGTTGTTTCTTCAATCAAGAAAGTAACGGCGGAGGTATCCGTGGCGGGACTGAGCAGCAGTATCAATACATCCGTGGATCTGCGCCTGTATGATGAAAACGGTGATCTGATCAAAGATACCAATCTGACCAAGAATATTTCAACGGTAGCTGTGTCGGTACAGATCCTTGCAACCAAGGAACTGCCGCTGGAATTCAATTACAGCGGAGAACCGGCTGAAGGATATTGTGTTTCCGGTGATCTGACTGCGGATGTGACTTCTGTGATGGTAGCGGGAAGAGCGAGCGTGCTTTCTTCCATGTCGGTGCTTGAGGTTGCGGCTGCAGCTGTCAATGTAGACGGTCTGTCACAGACGACGAAGGTACCGGTAACGCTTGCGCGGTATCTGCCGGAAGGTATTTCTCTGATCTCAGAGGATGTGGAAACGGTAAATGTAACGGTTCCGATCGAGCGGATCATTACAAACACATATACACTGGATAAAAAGAATATCACAATGCAGAATCTGCCGGATACATTGGAGGCGGAAATACTCGGTGCGTCAGATACGATCGACGTGGATCTGACAGGCGTAGCCTCTGTTATGAACAGTGCTGCAGTGCGTTCCATGACACTGAAGGCGACTGTAGACTGGGAAAAATATATGGAGGAAGCGGAGCTTGCTGATCTTTCGGCAGGCACATACCGTGTAACTCTGACGTTTGCACTGCCGGACGGTGTATCGGTGGATCGAGACATCACGATCAGTGTACGTCTGACAGATGCAGAGGAAGAATAGAAAGGATCGAACAGAAAATGAGCAGATTATTTGGAACGGATGGGGTGCGTGGTGTTGCAAACAAAGAACTGACACCGCTTCTGGCAATGCAGCTTGGGCAGGCAGGTGCGTCTGTGCTGACAAAAGAAACCTCTCATAAGCCGACGATCATGGTTGGCTGTGATACCCGTATTTCGGGCGGTATGCTTGCAAATGCGCTGATGGCAGGCGTATGCTCTGTTGGGGCAAATGCGGTTTATGTCGGTGTTGTGCCGACGCCGGCAGTTGCTTATCTGACCAGAAAATATCACATGGATGCGGGCGTTGTAATTTCCGCTTCCCATAATCCAGTGGAATTTAACGGCATTAAGTTTTTTGACGCAAATGGTTATAAGCTGCCGGATGCCATGGAAGATGAGATCGAAGCGATCATCAAAAACGACATGCAGGATCTTACTTTCCCGACCGGGACAGGAATCGGCAGCATTACATACCAGACAGATGCCAGAGAAGATTATGTGAAGCATGCAATTAAGGCAATTCCGGTAGACCTGCACGGCATGAAGATCGTGGCAGACTGCGCAGAGGGAGCATCTTACTATACCTCGGTAGAGGCATTAAAGGCGCTTGGTGCAGATGTGGTAGCGATCCATAACAAGCCGGACGGTACGAATATCAATGCAAACTGCGGTTCTACCCATATGGAAGAGCTCATGGAGCGTGTAAAGGCAGAAAAGGCAAATGTCGGACTGGCATTTGACGGAGACGCAGATCGTCTGCTGGCAGTGGATGAAAAAGGCAATAAGGTAGATGGTGACCAGATCATGGGCATTGTCGGTAATTACCTGAAGGAACAGAAAAAATTAAAGAAAGATACGATCGTAGCGACCGTAATGAGCAATCTGGGCTTCTTTTTGATGGGAGAAAAACAGGGCATTCATATGGAGCAGACAAAGGTCGGTGACAGATATGTGCTGGAGCGGATGCGCCAGATCGGCGCCAATCTGGGTGGAGAGCAGTCAGGCCACATTATCTTTCTGGACGAAAATACGACCGGTGACGGTCTGTTAAGTGCCCTGCATCTTCTGCAGGTGCTGGTAGATACGAAGAAACCGCTTTCCGAGCTGGCATCGATCATGGAAGTACTGCCGCAGGCACTTGTGAATGCAAAAGTACCGAATGATAAGAAAAACAGTTATATGGACAATCCGCAGATCGCGGATGCAATCGATGCACTGACAAAGAAATTTGCGGGAGAAGGACGTGTGCTGATCAGACCGAGCGGAACGGAACCGCTTGTCCGTGTCATGATCGAAGGTAAGGATCAGAAACAGATCCAGGAGGAAGCAGAAAAACTGGCTGCGCTGATTGAAAGCGTAATGTGATGAACTTGCAAAGAAAAGTCGTTGTACAAGGATTGTTCTTGTGAAAATTGCACAAATATGATACACTGAAAAAAGGGTATAGAGTTATGATTTGTTTTGCAGATCATTACATTGTATGGAGGTTGTTTACATGGTTAGCCAAAAAGTTATTATAAAAAATCCAACAGGCCTACACCTAAGACCGGCTGGTGTCCTATGCAAGGAGGCAATGCAGTTTAAGTCTTTGATTACATTCACATTTCGTGATAATACGGCGAATGCCAAGAGCGTACTGAGCGTGCTTGGCGCATGTGTTAAATGCGGCGATGAGGTCGAGTTTGTTTGTGATGGCGAAGATGAAAAAGAAGCCCTGAAGGCTCTTGTGGAAGCCATCGAAAATGGATTAGGAGAGTAAATGATAGCAGCCCATCTAACAGTAGATGGGCTGATTTTTTTAGGAGGCACAAAATGTTAAATTATAAGCGTTACAAAAAAAATCCGGTAATCGATTATCCGGAAAGAGAATGGCCGAACAAGGAGATCACAAAGGCACCAATCTGGTGCAGCGTCGACCTCAGGGACGGTAACCAGGCACTGATCGATCCAATGATCGTAGAAGAAAAAGTAGAAATGTTTAATTATCTTGTAAAGCTCGGCTTTAAGGAGATCGAAGTCGGATTCCCGGCAGCGAGCCAGATCGAATATGATTTCCTGCGCCAGCTGATCGAGCGCAAGATGATCCCGGATGATGTCCGTGTACAGGTTCTGACACAGTGCAGAAAAGAACTGATCGAGCGTACCTTCGAATCGATCGAGGGCTGCAGCCAGGCAATCGTTCATATTTACAATTCTACTTCCACACTGCAGAGAGATGTTGTATTCCATATGAATGAAGATGAGATCGTCAACATTGCGGTAGAAGGTACCAAAATGGTAAAGGAATGTGCAAAGGATTTTCCGGGCAAGATCATATTAGAGTATTCACCGGAAAGCTTTACCGGAACAGAGCTTCCGTTTGCACTCCGTATCTGTACGGAAGTACAGAAGACATGGGGCGCTACCAAAGAGAACCCGATCATCATCAACCTGCCGTCTACCGTAGAAATGAATACGCCGAATGTATATGCGGATCAGATCGAGTGGATGAACAAGCACTTTGAAGACCGTGAAAGCATTATCCTTTCCGTGCATCCGCACAATGACCGCGGTACAGGTGTTGCCAGTGCAGAGCTTGCCCTGCTTGCAGGCGCTGACCGCGTGGAAGGTACTTTATTCGGAAACGGCGAACGTACCGGTAATGTGGATGTTTTGAACATTGCTTACAATATGTTCTCGCAGGGCATTGATCCGGAGCTGAACATTGAACATATCAACGAAATCATTGAAATTTACGAAAGATGCTGCAAGATTCCGATCCATCCGCGTCATCCGTATGCAGGTAAGCTTGTGTTTACTGCATTCTCCGGATCTCATCAGGATGCGATCAACAAGGGTGTTGCAGCCATGAAGGAAAGAAAGAGCGAGATCTGGCAGGTTCCTTATCTGCCGATCGACCCTGCGGATATCGGAAGAGAATACGAGCCGATCGTCAGAATCAATTCCCAGTCCGGCAAGGGCGGTGTTGCATTTGTTATGGATACGTACTTTGGATTCAAGCTGCCAAAGGGCATGCACAAGGAATTTGCAAATGTGATCCAGAAAATCTCCGAAAAACAGGGAGAGGTATCACCGGATCAGATCATGGAGCAGTTCCGCAAGCAGTATCTCGATCAGAAAGAACCGCTGCACTTCAGAAAGCTCAAAGTGGACGATCTTTCCGGCGAGACAAAGTCCCAGTTCGATACAAAGGTCACTGTTACTTATACGGATCATGGTGTCGAGAAGCAGTTTGAGGCTGTCGGTAACGGCCCGATCGATGCAGTACAGCGTGGCCTGCAGGAGGAAACAGGCGTCCGTATCAAAGTGCTCGATTACGAAGAACATGCATTGCAGAGTGGTTCCAACTCACAGGCCGCAGCCTATATCCATCTGCTTGATTCCGATGATGGCAGCGTCACATACGGCGTTGGTGTCAGCAGCAATATTACGAGAGCGTCCGTACGTGCTATCTTCTCAGCAATGAACAGACTTGGAATCGGAAAATGATCCACATGGAGCCGTTTGTATGAAAAAATTTCTGAATAAGATAACCAAACTGGTAAAACCATATTATATACTGCCAATCATAACCCTGTTATTTTTAACAGGGTTTATTGGCAGTTATTTGTTTCCCAATACAGTACTTGATACCTATGTGATCAATATGATGGAGACGGACGGGGATGAGGAAGTGATGCTTCCGCTTTCTGCCACGGCTCCGGTCATTTATGAAATGAACACAGGGACATTGGCGATGCGTGGCATTCAGATCGGTATCAACAAACAGGGACAGGCTCTTTCCGGGACAACGCTTGTCTATCGGGTGTATGCGGGGGATAACTGTGTCAGCGAAAACCGTTATGCGGTAGGGAGCGGAGATGACCTGCAATATGTTTATCTGCCTTTTGAGAACCAGAAGGACTGTATCGGTAAGCTGAAGATCACCTTTCAGCTGGAAAATGCAGGAGAGACAGATCCTGTTCTGCCTGCCCTCATGGCAAACCATACGGAAGTGAAGGACACGGTGACAACACCCGCACAGACGGATACAGATACACAGCAGACGGGCGTGACGGCAGAGAATGTTTCCTTAAAATGCAGTTATATATACACGCATAACACATATCCGTTCCTGTACGACTGCAGATTGCTGACATTTGTCTTTTTAGCTGCCTCCATGGCAGTCTGTTATCCAAGAAAAAAGAAGGAGGAGCAGGTATGAAGCAGAAAAAAAAGCCGTTGATCCTTCTGAAAATACTGGTCAATCTGATCCTGATCGCAACAGCGGCACTTCTTGTCGAGTGTGTTGTATTCCAGTTTCCGGCGCTCTACTATAAGGAAAAACCACAGGATATCGTCTGTGACGGTTCAGATCCGCAGGTGGAGATCCAGACAAAAAATGCACTTGCCAGACTGACAGAGGATGAGATCAGAAGCATAGAGGTAGAACAGAGTAACCAGAAGCTGCTTGCAGAATATCATGGCGAAACGTATGAGGAGAAGCTGGACGAAAATCTTGTGAAAAAAGATGGGACGCTGTACCGGAAGGTCAAGAAGACGGTGATCGATGCAGCACTTTCCAAGCCCTATTATATCCATAAGCTGGATCTGCGTGCGCCTGTAACGGAGAATGCGGGATACAGCGTGGAGCTTTATCTGAATGGCAAAAAGACAGATTCTGTCTACTGCAGCATCGATCCAAAGCTGGCTGCGGGGATTGCCAATATATCCGGGCGTTGTGACAGGATAAAGATCACACTTCTGACCAACGAAACGATCGATGACAGTAAGATACAGGTAACGCTGTCCAATCAGTTCAGGCCGAACAGCATGCGTCTGTTTTTCCTGTTTGTTCTGTTTGGAACAGGGGCACTTTTGTATCAGGCAAAAACGCTTCTGCGGGATAAGCCGGAATGGATCTTCGCAATCCTCTGTTTTGCACTTGGCAGTCTTTTGATCTGCGGGATCGGAACAAACCAGGTCAGCTATGATGAATATGTGCATGCCAAAGCGGCTTATAAGCTGTCCTTTGGTACAACGATCGAATCAACGGAATCTGCGATCCAGATGGCGGGAAATCTGCTGCCGTTCTTCCATAACCCGGAAGAAAGACAGCTTGTGGAAGCTTACGAAGAGAAAAACAATGATTACAGCTGGGCGGATATCGGACATCAGAGCAGATTTGTCCGTTCCGAAACGAGGGTATATTATCCGATGGCGCTCGGCTTTAAGCTGGGACGTATGCTGCATCTGCGGTTTGCGGATACGGTAGCACTGGCTAAGTTCGGTAATCTGCTGTTTTATATTCTGGTCGTATTTTTTGCGATCCGGCTGGCAAAACGCTATCAGGCGCTTGTGGCACTGATCGCACTGCTTCCGAACAGCGTTTTTCTGGCATCCGCACTGACGTATGATGCGGTTGTCAACAGCTTCCTTTTGCTTGGTATGGTGCTTGTGACGAACGAACTCATTACGCCGGAGGAGAAGCTGACATGGCAGAATACACTGCTGATCCTGCTTTCTTTTGCGATCGGCTGCCAGTCGAAACCAATCTATATTGTCATGGTGCTTATGCTGCTGTTCCTGGGACATAAGAAGTTTTATAACAGACCGCAGGAAATTGTATACAAGCTGGCACTTCTCATCATGGCGGGACTGATGCTGTATAATATCTTCCGTCCGACACCGGCAGCGGGAAGTGACTATTATCTGGTTGGTAACTTTGATTTCGCGGGAGATAAGAGAAATATCGGAACGAGTGTAACGGGACAGCTGCAGTATATTCTGCAAAATCCGTTTACGTATGCACTGCTTTTGTTAAAATCCATGGTGCAGCTTCTGGGCAGATATCTGGGCGGAGGTGCAGATTTCTTCCAGTATGGATATCTGGGAACCGGCTCTATGATCTTTACATGGATCGTGATCGTGCTCGGACTCTGGCTGGCACTCTGGTCTGCAAAAGGGGTGAAACGACGGAAAATGCCTGTAATCTATATTGTGCTGACGCTGATCATGCTGCTTGGCACGTCTGCGATTGTCTGGAGCTCTATGTACGTCAGTTATACAACGGTCGGTGCAAATGAGATCAGAGGTGTACAGGGAAGGTATTTTATTCCTTTGTTTCTGCCGTTTGTATCCTGCTTTTTCAACAATAAGCTGGAGAGCAGACTGGGCGAACTGGCACGCAGAAGGATCCTGTATGGTGTCATGATGGCAGTGAACCTGTTTATGATCTATACATTGATCATTACGGTGATCAACATATAAAGGCTGTCAGAAACAACAGCAAAAAAGGAGGAAACCATGGTCAGTATCATCGTACCGGTTTATAAAAGTGAAAAAACGCTGCGCCGCTGCGTGGAAAGTCTGTGCAGACAGGCATATGCGGATATAGAGATTCTGCTGATCGTGGATGGGCCCCCGGATGGCTCCGGTATTCTGGCAGACCGGCTTGCAGAAGAGGATGACCGGATCCGTGTGATCAACCAGCCGAACCGTGGTGTTTCCCGCGCCAGAAACCGTGGACTTACGGAGGCAGCAGGGGAATATATCCGTTTTGTGGACAGTGATGATTATGTCCTCTATCATGGGCTGGATGAAATGGTGCGGCGGATCGAGCAGGATGGAAGCGATCTGGTGATCGCCGGGTTTGATCATCTATATTTCGGACAGAAGATCGAAAAACTGCCGCATACAAATGCCTGCGTGGAGCTTGCATCCTCTTATGAGGATCTGAAGCAGCTTTATATGGGCGGCTTTCTGAATATGCCGTGGAATAAATTATATAAAAGAGAACTGATCCGGGAGCAGTTTCCGGCAGACCTGAATCTGGGAGAGGATCTTTTGTTTAATGAAGCCTATATCAGGCAGGCGGCAAAGATCTCCGTCCTGCAGCAGCCTGTCTGCGAATATATCCAGGACGACAGGGGGACAACGCTGTCTACGAAAAAAAGAAACGACAAGGTAGAAACGGCGCTTCTGCTCTATGAAAAGACAAAGGCATTCTTTCAGAGCTGTTATCCGGATGCGGGGCAGTTTCCGTTCCTGGCGGATAAAGTCTGTACTACCTTTCTGGATGAAGTGGAAGGTCTGGGCTTTGCAAAGAATATGACGCATGCTGAAAAAAAGGCGGCTGTGTCAGAATATGCAAAGCAGACACGGAATTTTCTGCAGAAGGAAGGAATCCGTAAGCCGGAGCTTACACTTCTGGATTACCGGATCATATTTTTCTTTCTGCGCAGGCAGCAGATCGGTATGACCATGCTGATGATCCGTCTCAGGGCAATGGTCGTGGAAATAGTCAGACGAGGAAAAGGTGTGTAAGGGAATGAAACCATTGATTTCGGTCGTGATACCGATTTATGGCGTGGAAAAGTATTTAAAAAGAGCAGTGGACTCCGTGCTGCATCAGACGTACACCAATCTGGATATCATATTGGTGGATGACGGTTCAAAGGACGGATGCCCCGCAATCTGTGATGCCTACGCGGCACGGGAAGCGAGAGTCCGCGTGATCCATAAAGAAAACGGGGGATTGTCGGATGCCAGAAATGCCGGGATTGCAGTTGCAGGTGGCGATTATATCGCATTTTTGGACAGTGATGATTATTATGCGCCCTATTTTATTGAGATTTTATACCGGGAGCTTATCAGGGCAGATGCGGATGTGGCAGTCTGCAGCTATGAGACGACAAAGGAGTTAGATCCCCGGAAAGGACCGGATTTTGCAGCGGTACGTACTGCTTATGAACAGGGAAAGGCAGATATCACGGTCTATGACAGGAAGCAGATGCTGCTGAACCAGTATGACGCACTTTGCCCGGATGCCACCTATTTTATTGTGGCATGGAACAAGCTGTACAAACGAAGCCTGTTTCAGGAGGTACGTTTTCCGAAAGGCAAGATCCATGAGGATGAAGCCACAATTTACCGTATTTTCGACCGTATCCATAGAGGCGTGTATATCAGACTTCCGCTTTATGCCTATTTTGAAGCACCGGGCAGTATTACGCGGGAAAATTTCAGCAAAAAACGGATGGATTTTATGGATGCCCTGACAGATCGGATCGCATTTTTTGACCGGATCGGGGAAACGGATGGGAAGAAAGCGGCACTGCGCGCAAGGGCGGACGGTGCGATCCGTTATTTTTACCCGCTCCGCAAAAAGTTCCCGGAGACAGGCAGGACACTTCGCGGTTATGTGAAAGAAGCGCTGTATGTAAACCGCCACGGGACAGCAGAGGAACAGGGATTTTTAAGCGGTGCAAATCAGGCAGGGTACAGACTCTTCCTGCTTTTTCCGGATCTTTATTATCTGCTGAGAAAAAAGAATTTCTGATACCGTTAAAAAGGAGAAAATATGCCAAAGGTAAGTATTGTTGTACCGGTTTATAATATGCAGAAATATCTTGCAACCTGTATCAAAAGCCTGAAAGCGCAGACACTTCCGGATCTGGAGATCATACTGGTGGATGATGGGAGCACTGACAATTCCCCTGCGCTGTGTGATGCCTATGCACAGGAAAACCCTATGATCCATGTGGTGCATAAGCCAAACGGCGGACTGACAAGTGCGTGGAAAAAAGGCTCTGAAGAAGCAACGGGAGACTACATCGGTTATGTGGATGCGGATGACTATATCCTGCCCGATATGTATGAGCGTATGTATACAAGAGCCTGCGAAACAGGAGCGGATATTGTATGCTGCGGACTGACCCATATTTATGAGGATGATCCGTCGCGCAAATGGACGGAACAGATGGAATTTCAGACCGACAGCCTGCAGAGAGAAATGCTTGCGAATGAGATCTATCCCACACTGATCAATGACGGCAGTTTTATGGGACGGCACTTACAGCCGAACCGTGTCACCAAGCTGGTACGGACGGAGCTGGTGCAGAAAAATCTGCAGCTCTGTTCCGATGCGGTCAGCATTGGAGAGGATTTTCAGTTTTCCCTGTGTATGTTCCTGGATGCACAGCGTATTGAGATCATCCGGGATTATTTCCCGTATCAGTATTATATGAACGGGGCTTCCATGACAATGAAGCATGACAGAAGCTATCCGGAAAAGATCCATATCATGCGGGAAAATCTCTGCCGTATTTCGGACACTAAGAAAATCTATGATTTTAAACAGCAGATCTGGAATGATTACCTGTGCCTGCTGATCCTGTATACAAAAGGAATCGTCTATAAGCAGAAGCAGCTTCCATACAGCTGCCTGCGTACGGAACTGAAACAGCTGTTGACAACACCGGAGGTCAGAAAGGCGATCTGTACGCATACGATGGACAGGCTGACGATAGCGGAAAAGCTGTTTCTCTTTTTTATGAAACATAGAATGTATTATGCGATTTATGTTGTTGTGAAACTGTATTTTCGAAACTGACAGAAAAGCGAAAGGTAGTTATATGCATGAAAATGATCAATAAAAAAATGATCTGGTATCCGGTTCTGTTTGTTCTGCTGATCGGGCTGATCGCATTTTTATCTTTTTATAAGCTGGATGTGAAATATGTGGATCCCTGGGACGAAGCAAGGCACGGTGTCAACGCCTATGAGATGGCAAACGGCGGAAGCCTGATCCAGTCCACGTATATGAGACAGGCTGATTATTATAACTTAAAGCCGCCGCTCAGTATGTACGGTATTATGCTGGGCATGGCGGTATTCGGCAATACGGTATTCGCACTCCGGTTCTACGCTGCACTTTCCTACGTGATTCTGGCAATCTGTATCGGACTGTTTGCAAAGCGTTACGGAAAGCTGGAATCACTTCTGGCAGTGGCGTTTCTTGCTGTCAATACGACTGCCTTCCAGGCGCATATGATCCGTTCCGGTGATGCGGACAGCCTGTATGTGCTGCTGTTTACACTGGCTATGCTCTGCATGATGAAGATCCGGGAAAATGCCGGATACAGCTATGTCTGTGCTTTTCTGTTTGCACTTGCTTTTCTGACAAAGAGCTATCACGCAGGTCTGATCGTCGTGATCGGCGGGATTTATCTGCTTCTGACAGGAGAATTGAAAAAATGGAAGGCAAAAAACTGGCTGTTGTTTTTTGCTTTTGCACTGCTTCCGATCCTGCTCTGGGCAGCTGCCAGATACCGGATCGACGGACTGACCTTCTTTCGGAAGATGTGGGAGGTCGATGTACTGGGCAGAACAGATGGGACACTACAGAATAATATTGCACCGTTTTCTTATTATCTGTCTTATTATTTCGGTGCTGCTTCCGGAAAAGTCACGCCGTATCTCTGTGCGCTTGTGGTCTGTCTGATCGCGGTTTTCGTATTTGCACCGGATATCAGGCAGATGGGAAAAGAAAAAAAGCGTGAGCTGCTTGGCTGGGCGCTCTGGATCATAGTTCCGTTGCTGGCATTTTCCGCAGTATCCAATAAGCTGCTCTGGTATGTGTATCCATCGCTTGTTCCGCTGCTGGCACTTGCCGGTATTTGTCTGGGGCGGCTTTTGAAGGAGAAAAAACTGGGGATCTGGCTGCGCGCGCTGACTGCGGCAGTAGGCATTTTTATTTTTGTGTTCTATGCCGGCAGTGTTTTGCAGACGATAGACAGGCAGGGGACAAATGAGTTCCAGGAACTGGTCAAGACTGTGGCAAAGAGCGATGAAGCACAGGATCTTGCAGGATGCACTGCATTCGTAGACTATGGATCGGGAGAAGAATCAGAGGAAAACTGGAGCCAGCAGGATGTTTTCGTGGCAGAGGCTTATGGAGATTATACATGTGTAAACGGAGGCGTTACGTATCTGCTCTCCCGTGATACGTCGGAGGGAAAGACAGGTATTTTATTTCTGGATCAGGAAACCTATCAGGAAATGGGATCTGTCATAACAGCGGATGCACCGCTGGGACGGTCAGAGCATTATGTGGCAGTATCAGTGGTATATTAGTAATACCGGCGATTGTTTGGCAGAACATGTCAAAGCAGTGTTTCTTAAGAATTACTGAAATATTACAAAAATATTACAAAATCTGTCCGGGAACAATGACAAGCAGTTATTTTTCTGATAAAATAAAAAAGACAGTTGGGGCTGTCAAGTATATAAAGGACAAAGGTAAAAACTATGAAGAAATTGCGCGTATTACTCCTTTTGGCACTGACATCGGCGTTTATATTAACCGGTTGCGGCGCAAAGGAAGAAGAAACACCTGTACCGGATGAGACGGTGGAGGAACAGCCGCTTGAGGAGATCGAAGAAACTCCGTCGGCAGAAGATGAGATCGTAGAAGATGATCAGATTCCGGATGGCATGGCAAGAAGCCCGTTGACCGGTGAGATCGAAGATAAGG